>Ga0068630_1000013_pt1 | contig 35434 bp, 38 predicted proteins | sample InSIn4gowninarea_FD_77433 | JGI IMG/M metagenome (GOLD analysis project Ga0068630, IMG submission 77433) | Clean room microbial communities from NASA Spacecraft Assembly Facility at Jet Propulsion Laboratory, Pasadena, California, USA -... ... | reverse complement strand
TGTTTGCTTTCTTCTAAGCTTCTTCCGTTGGTTCTTAGTGAGCGGTGTTTCTGGTGGAGCGACGCAGGGTGGATCTGCAATTTCTTGGCCATCCACTTCATCTCGCCATCTTATGCTTTTGCTCGATGGCGTACAGTCGATTGCGCCATCTGAGGCATAAGTTTCCCGGTCCTGAATTGACTCGAGTGTAACTGGAGCGGGTGGGGAAGTAGAGGATGTGGCAGGAACGAGGGCGGGAGTAGCAGCACGGGGCTGCACTTCTAGAGTATTCCGGCTGGCGCCCAGGAAGTTCCAGAGATTGCTTAAGTCGCCTAAGCCAGAGAATTCGGTGTGCTTCTCCGGCTTGTTCGCGGAGAGCATGTCATCGGGCAGCTCCTGCACGAGTAGTGAGCTGCCATGGCTAGCAATGGGGTCGCGTTGTTTCGCTGCTGGACTCGGAGTCGAAAGCTTGCTGAGAAGCTCGTGAACCTCGGTGAAGTCCCAAGTATCGCCGGTAAGCCTGGATGGCATGTAGTGATTGACGCTGCTGTGGAGCGTAGTCATGTAGCGCTATTGGGCTGGGTAGGCGACTAGGTAAGTAGAAGTACTGTAGCAGTGTTAACGGGACATTGACGGCTGGATGAAACCATCTCGTACTTGTTGGATGAGTATTGATGGGAGGAACTTTGGCTTGCACTCTCATGTCAGCGTCTGTCGAGCGGGCCCAGGGGTAGTTGTAGTTAGTTACTGGGAAGTGGAAGAGGGAGCTGGACTGGTCGAGAATGAGTCGGAGCAGATGTCAGGCGTCAAGATTTGTGGCGAAGTGCGGGCCGTCGGCACTCTCGGGCTGTGCGCGCTAGTGAAGAGCTTCGATCTGGAAGCATTCCTGTACCGGCCGGCAGGTGCTGAAGTGAGATGCAAAGAAGCAGGCGAAGGACAGAGTGCCTCTCACCGAGAACTAAGGTAGTACTGTGTTTAAGTTTCCACCTAGCCATGCCGTCACGGAGCTTGCGGCGGAGAGTCGAAATATCACGTGTGAAGCCTGATATGGAAGATCGCCTAGAAGCTACCCCACCAATCCCCGCGCTTCCAGGGAGGCACAGCAGCACAACACCGAGCATCTCTGCGCGGTACAGCCATGTCCGCAGATTTTTGGGCAGGCTACCTCAGCGGTGCGGCCGGTATCTTAATTGGCAATCCCCTAGACCTGCTGAAAACACGCCTCCAAGCAGATACTATCCCGGCGGCAACAGCGACCACATCGCCGCAGACCCTGGCCGGTCAATTTGACCGAGCTGGTACTCTTGTCAAAGGTAAGGCCGAATGTAGAGATGTCATCGCTCTACGCCTACGGAGTAGGCCATGCGCTGATATGGCTTGCTCAGCACAGGCGCCACCGCGCCCATTCTAGGCTATGGAGCCCTCAATGCCATCCTGTTCATGACCTACAACCGCAGTCTAGTGCTTCTGGGAGATGAGCCATCGGTACCGGCCAGCTTGCTCAAGGTTTGGAGTGCCGGAGCTCTAGGAGGTCTCGCGACGTTTGTAGTATCAGCCCCTACGGAGCTCGTGAAATGCCGAGCCCAAGTCTCTCAAAGCTCTGCAAGTTCGTGGTCAATAGCGAGAGATGTATGGAAGCACGAGGGCGTGAAGGGACTTTATCACGGCGGTGTGATTACTAGCATAAGGGATGCGGTGGGTTATGGCTTCTAGTATGTTTTTCACAGTTTCGGTTGAAGTGGAGATGCGAAGCTGAGACAGACAGCTTCTGGTCCTACGAGATGTGCAAGCAGGCTTGGGCCTCGCCAGAAGACTCAGATAGAGAGACAGCAACAAAGATCATGCTCTGCGGCGGCTTAGCCGGCATTGTCACGTGGACTTCTATATTTCCATTAGGTTTGTCTGCTTTTCGACAGAGAGTAGGAGGCGATTCTGACTGACTGGACACATAGACGTCATAAAAACGAGAGTACAGACTGCATCCTTAGAACGGCTGCCAGAGGAGGCTAGCCTTCTGCGTGATAGTCAAGCGGCGCTCAGAGCCGAAGACGGTCGCCGAGTGGGAGCTCTCGAAGTTGCCAGGCGCGCCTACCACAACGAGGGAATCAGCGCGTTTTTCAGGGGGCTTGGGATCTGTAACGTCAGGGCATTCATTGTCAACGCCGTGCAATGGGCTGTGTATGAGTGGATGATGCAAGCGATACGAGGAAGGGGGGTAAAAGGTCTCCGTTTAGATTCCTAGCTACTTGATACCCACTAGATACGGGGGCGACAAGTGGGAAAGTCTAGAACGCCGAAAGTTCATGTGAGCTTAGAATGCAATTTGTATTACAGAACGACTTTTCACCCGCTCCACAGGTTCCTGCTCAGGCATAGCCTCTCAAAGCCCTGATGGAATCTACAAAGAGGGGTTTCAGCAGGGGGTGCGGAATATACCTAGCCAAGGTCAGATAAGGAAAGACACTTCCCGAGATCAAAAATGCTCTAGGCGAGATCCGAAGTAAGACGCTGCAGTGTCATGCGGCATCAACGGCTCACATGATCTGATCTTGAGTAAGCCCGCCGGTAGCTTCGGTTCCCTCCATGGCATCTCCGTTGCTGACGTTGGAGTACTTGACGTACGAGAGGCCGAGGGGGCGACCACCATACTGATAGCCGGTGAACTTGGCTGTGAGATAGTTAGCAATTGTCAACCCCCTAAGCCGACCGTGCCAAGGAGCTTACAGATAGCGGTGTCCGCGTTGTCAGCCGTATCGAACTCCACTACACCGGTGCCGCGTGAGCGTCCGTTGGGTTCATACTGTATCTCGGCGCGTTCGACCTTGCCGATCGTGGTGAACAGCTCTACAAGATCTTCGTTGCTGGTCGACCATGGCAGCTACTGCAGTCAGCGACAGTAGAAGAAGTGATAGGGGAGGACGTACGTTGCGGACGTAGATGATTGGTCCGCGCTCGTTGCCAGCGGTTGCATGATCAGTGAATGGGTTTGGAGGAGCCGATGAAGCACTCGCGTCGTAGCCACCAGGAGGACCGCCGTAGCCGCCACCGCCACCGCCATAGCCACCCCGACCTCCAAAGCCTCCCCCGAAGCCACCACGGCCGCCAAAGCCGCCACCGCGACCTGCGAAACCACCACGAGCTCCGAACCCGCCCCCAAACCCACCGCGACCGAATCCGCCAGCGGGTGGCCCAGCGAAGCGATCTTCTCGGACCTCGAGGTTACGGCCTTGCCATTCGTAGCCATTGAATTGTTGGATTGCATTGCGGGCATCTTCCGGTGACTCGAAAGCGACGATGCCGGAGCCTTTGGGGCGACCGTCAGGAGCAATGTGGACGTCGGCACGAAGGACCTGGCCTTGCTGAGCTGTGAAATAATTAGTGACTGCGAGGTAGCCCTCCGCCGTGCTACCTCCAAAGCGTTATCCATCTGAAAGTGTAACGTACCAGCTTGGCGGAACAGATCCTTCAAGTCTTGCCAGCCTACGTTGTAAGGAAGCTACGTAGGAGAGTCAATGTCAACTTCTTCAGTGTAGGGGTATCGAGAGGATAAGGGGACAGACGTTGGAGACGTAGATCTGGCGCCCGCCACCTCCAGGAGCAGCACCGAAGCCGCCGCCGCCGTAGCCGCCGCGACCCATACCGCCATCAAATCCGCCGCGAGCGGCACCGGGAGGTGCTGAGAACCGAGGCTCCGATTCGCGATCCTGGGTTCCACACAATCATTAGTTGCGTGCATTTAAGGAGGAATATTTAGGTGTGGGGTTGTGATGCAGAGGTTGAACCGAGACAACGTACCTCGCGAACGTAGACAAGACGACCCATGAGGTTTTGGTTGCTGAGCGTCGCGACCGCTTGTTGGGCTTGCTCTTTTGTAGCGTATTCCACAATCCTGCTTGTTGTGAGAAAGTGATGCAGAGATGGAGTTGTGAGGGCGGCTTACCCGCATCCCTACATAACCCGCGGACAACCGTCCAACCCGTCAATCCAACGTCCTCAAATAACCAAAAAGAGCCAGAAAACCAGCCATATCATGTATTGGCGCCCACCTTCGACATTCCATTGGGAAGTAACAGCACATCGGCGAACAGGACCTCTCCGGCTGCACATCAGTTAGCAGCAACATCGCACACAAGGGTCGAATGCGCGCTCACCCTGTCTCATGAAATCTTTGAGGTGATGCCACTTGACGTCATAGGACAAGTTGCCAACATAGACGCGACGGTCTTGCTGACTCGATTCCCGTAGGTTCTGCATCATGTGTTCCTTCGCGACAGCACGATCTTCGGGGTTTCGTGGCGGTGCCCGCGCTGCAGCTCCGTATGAGTTTGAATATCCACCCGACGCACCTGCGGCACCTCCGATGGGAGAACGAGAGCGGCGGTCGCTGCGTCGATAGTCGTCGCGACTGCGGGAGCGGCTGCGCGAGGAATAAGAGCGACGGCTGCGACGTGGACTTCTTGAGCGGCGTCGAGGCGAGCGGGATCTGTCGCGCTGTGATTCATAAGTGTGTGCTGCTTCCATCGATGAGGTGGAAGGAGTTGGTGGTTGCGAGATGGGTTGTGGTGAAGGTGTCTGTTCCGAGATCAAGTTAAGCTAGCGGCAACGTTCCGTCGCTTGCTGCTGCCCTTTCTCAACACGCGAGCTCAACCGAGGAAACCCGTCGAGCATGAGTGCTGCCGATTTGAATTCCTGAGCTGTGTCCCGAGGGAGAACAGGTGGAACTGCGCGGACAGATGTTGGGAGACACAACTTACAGGACGGTAGTTGTCGCTTGAATCTGGGGTTGGAGATTAGAGTAAGCCTGTGAGCCGCTGGGCGTTTGGGATGCGGATCAGGGCGCGAGTTGGAGAAAAGACAGTGTGAAGCGGATCGCCAGCCAAGCGCGACGGTGAAGTGGGAAGGTGAGAAGACTTACCCATTGTAGCAGTGGATAAGGAAGGCTCCAAGTAGAGGTAACGGTTTCTCGCTTTGTCTGCAGGATGGGGGCTGTCCTGGGACGCGGACAGGGATCAGTCGCAGCTGCTGGAGAGCGTGGATCCTGCTAACTTTGCTGAGTATCAGCGACAGCCAACCGGATTGGACAACAGATGGCACAATATGGACAACAGCGATATGGCTGGGCAGCTGGACAGGCTCGCGAGCGGGTCCCAGACGCCTGAGGGACCGATGCAACAAACGAGTAGTTTGCCTGGCATTTTGCCTTGTCTCTCCTTGCTGCCGCTGCCGCCGACGCCGACTCCGCGTTGAGCCTCGATCCAAACGGGATGACGAGACTGCCCTCCACCTCGAGCAGCACACCAATGAGCGCGCGGAGAAGGGTTGTACGTACCCTCGAGTGAAGGGGGGGGGGCGCGCAGGAAGGCGCTGTGAGTGCAGCCGCGTCTACCTCGTGCTTGCGCGAGGATGGTGGGAAGTTCGGTGCGAGTACCGAGGGCCTGGTCTCGGTCACGGCTAAGGTCGAGGAAGGGGTGGGGCAGCGCCTTTCGCGACTTCAAACGATGAACGACGAGTGTCACTGCTACTCGTAACTTACACACTCGGCAGCTGCAGGAGGGTTGACGTTGGACGATGGCAGACGGGAAAGAAGCCGCACAAGCCATCGCGCTTCCCAAGATCCCGCGCCGCTAAGGCAAAACCAACCACTCTGACCCCCCAGTCGCTCCAACCCACCTGGGTATCCCCATGTACTAGGTACTCTAGGCCTGTGGGCGATGCTGCTATCCGCCTCGAACGGCAGTTGTCATGTCTCCTGTCCATGGTACTCGCTCAACCGGTCTCAATGCGCTCAGGCATTCAGTGATCAGCTCACGGGTTGCAGTCTGAGAGCAGGCATCACCTCGAACATGTTTCCTGACTGCGCGGCACAGCCGGCTCGTCCCCGTTGATGCTGTCTCGGCTGTCTCTGTACGCCTAATGCCGCTTTGCCTCGATCAGGTCAATGGAGTCAAAGACGTGTTCGTTCTCGATACCGACACGGCGGCTCAGATGTCCGACGAGCGACAGCTCCTGATGATTAACATGCCGAGCGGACGAAAGGACTTCTTCGGTCTTTGCAACGAGGTGATGCGCCCAGCATCGGCATGGCCTGCGAACCAGGTGGCTGCATAAAAGGGCTCTTACTGTCGACCAATAAGGCACTCGATCTCGCGAAGTTCCAATCACACTCGGTACCGGCTTGGAGGTTTCTCCACCAGGCTTCATGCCGGGCTTCCATCACGTGCATGCTTACTTGCAGCTGTTTTCTGCCAGCCGCTGCGAGACACTTCACAGATACATGGACGGTAACGTTACTTATCCAGAGTGGACATCCGGTGGCTCACGACGCCGAGCTCAGGAATCTGAAGCGGCTGGATTGTACGCTTATCAGAGCCCAATGGCTGGAGAGCATGCCGGCATCTTGTTAGAGCAACAGGAGCTTCAGATGCTGAGATGTCAATACGTACCCATATGGCCACGGCGGCAGTCTGGAGTCGAGTCAAATGGTTCTTCATGCCGCCAAGACATGCATCCCACCCAGTCCGGGAAGCTTGCGATATCTGTGGAAGCGGTCATTGTGAAGAACCCTCGTTCTGTTCAGGTCTTTTTGGTATTACTGATGAACAGTGGAGCAAGGTTAGTAGCTCATCGTGTTCATTCACTCGGTTTTGGGCTACAGCTACCTGCCGCCACTCGCAAGGTTTTCCTCGACATGCGTGGTGCCACATGTGAGTGCCGGCAGTTTTCGAGGATTTCCGAAATAGGTGCAGTGCTTGCTCTTGCTTCCATCTCCTGCCTGAAGTGCTTGCCGAATTCTCGAACAGCAACAGATTTTCATTATTGTGTTTGGCCGTTATGGGCATCTTTACTGGACCGGAGCGCTGACAATATCGACACACTTCCATTCATACTCTTGCGTTCATACCCATGGAAGCGGCTCCTGATGGGGGCGGTAAACCAAGGGAACATTTATGTAGCTGATGTAGAAGATTCACAGATCGTTTTCAAGTTTCCGTGATCTTGATTGACTACTTGTTTATCACGACTTCAGATCTTCTGATAAGTGGTACGATTCGCTAGACCGTCGAAGGCCGTCGATGTCTTCGCAATGAGCGATATGGATGAGAGGTCTACGGACCTTCGCCTTGTCGCTGCCACGACACAGGTATCAATCCATTGCCGGAAAGGTAAGGGCAAGGGCTTTAGGCAATCCGGTATCAACATTCCGGCAGGTATAGAGTGTTTGCTCGCGTCCTCTCGACCCTAATAGCAGTCTCATAGCTTCAAAAGCTGGCAGTGATGATATAGACTTTGTGTAGGATCTTTCTTCCGTGTGCTATCTCCATTTTACAAGCGTCACGTCGCCCGCTGTACGGGACAATATAACGTTCTTTATGGATGCGCGCCTGACCATCAAACCTCCCAATATTCTGAGCGCCTGAACTTCGTGGCTGCTAACCTTTGAGTATACTTAATGAATCTTTCCTCATCTAGACCGAAGTCCCTCCAGACAGTGTCCAGCAAAACGCTGTCTCTAAAGTGCGGAACCCTTCAACTGTAGTCCTTACCACGATGCTTGCTTGTGGTAGTTGCGCGATACTTGTAGGCAATCGGCCAATCTGTAAACGGAACGGGCTACTCTGGCGGCTGAGACCGCTCACTTCCTGATAGCATATCCAGCGTGATTGTTACTTAGCGCCTGGGTGTTCATACCCGCAGGTATCCTAGACTACTTGTAAGGAAAGTCAATGCTGTTACTCATGCCTCAAAATATTGTTCCGAACGCAGGGTCGAAGCTGGGTGGAAGTTCCTTGCGGCGTCTCAGCTAGCTGCATAGTTTATGCAAAATCGTGCCTGGGTTGGACTGATGATCATGTTAGATGTTGATGCTGTGACTGCGTGGATCATCGAAGTTATCTCTCGAGCAAGAATGAATGCCTGAATTAACCAGTTTTATATCTGTGATGTTGGATTGGCTGCGGTAATGTACTCTTCAGCGAACCCTGCCGACACGTACAGGGATCTGAACGTGGGGCGTCTCGCAACAACCGCATCTCCCCAAACCCTCTGAAGTACCTAGGTAGATGGAGCGGACGCCGCTGAAGTCAGAGTATATCGACATGGACGGCCAGGGGAATCCAAGTCTCCAACAATTCCTGCAAGAAACGCCCCGGTCCGGCGTTGATGAGATCCTACACAGGACCATGGATGGTCCGGGGAGCTCAAGTCCTCAGTTACTACAGGAAACGCCTCGATCTGACGTTGACGAGATCCTGCGCAGAAAGAGGAAGGCACGAGAGTACAAGAGCTGTTATCCCTGCCGTCAGAGAAAGGTCAAATGCGATCAGCAAGTTCCGTGTAAAACATGTGTCGGTCAGTGCTCTTTCTTGCCTATCCATTGTCGACCCATCGCGGCAGTTCAAAGCTGTATAGCTGCTGACGTCCGCAGTGAGAGAGCATCCCGAGCTCTGTACTTATCATCCTCCCTCGGAGAATCACCCGCCAGCGAAGCGACCGAACACGAGAAACGGCTACCGAGATGCACCTTCAGAGTATCACAACGGCGCGGCCGCCACATACAGCAACAGCGCTTCAACAGTGATGCTGTCGCGAGAAGAGTGGGACCGATTGTGCTCCAAGCTCAATACAATGGAGAAGTCGCTGGCTGAGCTGAGAGGCATTATAAAACATGCTTCTGAGCAGCATGGGACTGCTAGCGCGGCCGGCCATTCGCCCGGAACAAGCACGCCCTCAGGCCTTGCCATGGATAGCGAAAGCCGGTATATCAGCAGTCAAGGGATCCACACGCAGAACGACTTGACCGGTCAGACTGTACATCTAGGTGGCAGCTCGGTGGCAGCTTTAGTACTTGCGCTGGGCAGAGGAGAGCACGATCGGCCAGAGGTCAAGGAGCTTCTTGGAAAGAGCATACTACCGATATTCGGCCTGGACAACGAGAATGCGACATACCCGTTCGTAGACCTGTGGGGTCTGCCGCATGGAGCAAAGGTCAATGAGCTTGCCCGCGCGTTACCAAGCGACTCTGAGTGCATGAGCTTCTTCAGGCACTACCGCGAGATAGCTCATGTGGTCTATCCTGCTGTTGCCGACGTCGAAACATTCGAATCTGAGCTGCTCCTCTTCCTTCTGAACCGCGCAAGCTGTCAGCCTGGGGATGGCAATGATGTTACCGAGCAGTCCATATACGGAAAGAGTCTGCACTGGGCCGGCATGCTCTTTGCTGCACTGGCTTCTGGATGCCAATGTTCCAGCCTGCCAAGGAAAGAGAGGGAGTTAACTTCTCAAGTATATGGTGGGTCTTTTCCTATAGCATCATCTACTCGATGCGTATGACTGGCTCGTCCTGGTGGAAGCTGTTAACGTATGGCGTATCTTCTGACCCCGTGCTCACTACTCGTAGTTTGTTGTAGCTTCGAGTGCCTGCGATTAACCAACTTCTTGTCCAGTCCAACTCTTGAGACGATTCAGACTCTGTTGGCTCTAGGCAATGTCATCTCCAACAATATGAACCCTGGTGTCGCCTGGTCGTTACTTGGCTTAAACGTCAGGTTGGCACAAACACTGGGTCTGCACCGTCGATGCCCTGCCACCACTCCAGCGGCAACGAGACATGTAAAGTCTCGCATATGGTAAGAGCACGGCGCTGAATCCCACCGAGCAACACCGGCGAAGCCGTAAGCTGATAGAGTTCTCAGGTGGGCCATATGCTGGCAAGAGTCCCTGATTAGCATATCCTACGATCGCGCTTCTTCCGAGAAGACTATCAACTACCCCATTCCTAGGGGCCCGTCCTCGACGCCAGGTAACAGACCGTTCGATGAGTGCATGTACAGGGTTTGCAAAGTCGGCCTCGACATTGTTCGAGACCGGGCGAAGCCACAAACCTCTCACGACGCCTTGCTCCGAATCACCGACTACAAGAAGGAACTGCAGGAGATTATGACCGATGCAGCGGACTACCTGAAAGACTCACGGAGATGCAGGTCAACGCAAGACCAGCTGGAGCATTGGATTCTGTACCTCCACCTCTCCTACAACACTTCAGAGCTGTGCCGCCCCGCCATCAGCCCCCTGGCAGAACACGATCTCATGCGAACGCATCGGCAGACTTGCATCGACAACCTGGCGAACACGGTCGAAGCTTTCCTCGGCTTGCAGAACGTGACGGTCTTCGCCACCCGGTCCTGGGCCGCCGTTCACCGGTCCCTGAGCTCCGCCCTCCTCTTGGGCATCCTAGGGGAGCCGTCACGGAACGAACGAGCGCGCGCTCTGCTGAACAGCCTCATCGCGGTTCTCTCGGAAGTCACTTCAAAGGTCGACCCGGCCGAGCTGTCTGCGCCAATTACAAGGTCCCTGTCTGCCTTGAGAAAGCTTATGGTGCAGCCGATGGGTGCGGTGCAGAATGCCGCGAGCGCTACACCGGCCACGGGCTGCGCTTCGCGTGATTCGGATGCGCCGTTTGGTTTCGATGAAGCGCTGGACCGTAACTATTCGCCGAGCGTTGCGCTGGACCAAGATACGTCGCCGTATGCTCTCATGGACTCCATCATCTGGGGCTCGAGAGGTACCCCGTGAGCGGATCGAGCGGGGAAGCGTTGCTCGGAGAGTGAAAGCGCTTGTGGTAGAAGCTCTTTCGTCAGTCGGGCAATCCCCCAGGCCTGACAAGCAATGAGAGAGCGCACCGCAATATAACCCACTATCTCACAGTCTCAGTCAGCTTCTTCTAGCGTTGGATACCGGAACCATGGACCGGCTGCGGCTCTTGAAGCTCAAGAGCGCCAGCAGAACGGCAGATGCCATGCCGTCTCCGACTACACCCGAAGTGCTGCGAGAATCACCATCCGTCTTGACCGGAAGTTTTGTGCTCGAATAATATCTTCGGGTCGACAGAGGCGGCGGGCTCAGTGGGCTTTGGCAGTATCTGATATTTAGCAACACTATATAAGCCATTAAGCCTAGTTTTCATCTCCGCCTAGTAGGTAACGACTATGGCCGGTTGGGTGCTCGTCAAGCAGGTAATGACTTGGCTCGAACTTCTTTACGGCGTTGGTTTGCTTTACGGCGTCATTGAAATTTAAAGGCGTTAGCTCGATTCTTACTTCTGGAACTATTAGCATATAGGGCGCCGGAAAGAATTTCCATTACGGCGAGGGTTTTCTCAGAAATGAGTTTTTGCTGATTTTGTAGCCTGTCGAGCAAGTTTGATGAGCGAGTACATAAGAACGCATTCAGTTCAGTTCTTACTTGCTTCATTCTGGGTTTAGTTGCTTTCTGGGGTTTGAGTAAGAAAACTACCTAGGTAGCTTCGGCGAGTTTTCCTCTGGATCGACCTTCTGGGCGGGCGGCCTTTTGCCGTTTTGTTTTCGTGCATCATCATATGTTAAGTTTCCGTAACGATGAGATGGTTCAGTTCTGCCATAGATTGCATTTGGTACTATCAACATCTGATTTATCCCGTCATTCCACTTCCTCCGCCGCCTTGAAACCGTGATTGTGCATCGCTATCTCCCAGCAACAATCTATTGCCTTACGCAGTGTAGGTGGAAGCGGATACATTGCCTCCCCTTCCGGTCCAGTTGACGTGGATGTCCTTGCCCTCTGGGTACTTCTCGCTCGCGTGCTCGGGCTTGATCCTGAAGGTGTGAGCACCGAAGTAGTCACGCTGAGCCTGCAGCAAGTTCGCTGGGAGATCCTTCGCCCTGTACCCATCGAAGAAGCTCAAGGCAGTGCTGAAAGCAGGAGTGGGGATACCCCAGAGAGCACCCTTGCTGACGATGTCTCTCCAGCCAGGCTGCGCCTTGTGGATGGCCTTGTTGAAGAAGTCGTCGAACAGGAGGTTCTCCAGGTCGGGGTTGCTGCGGTAGGCGCTGGTGATGTCCTTCAGGAAGACTGAGCGGATGATGCAGCCACCACGCCACATGAGCGCGATCTCTGGCTTGTTCAGCTTCCATGAGTATTGCTTGGCGGCCTGAAATGTGCAAGTCAGTATGGCTTCTCACCAGATAGGAGATGTGTGCTTGTTTGCTTACGTTTTGGATCAGCATGAAACCTTGGGCATAGGAGATGATCTTTGAGGCATAGAGAGCCTGCTCCAGGTTGTCGAGGAATTCTTGCTTGTCGCCCTCGAACTTCGGTGTCGGTCCATCAAGGATCTTCGCCGCGCGGCCGCGCTCGGCCTTCAGGGAGCTGAGGCAGCGAGCGAAGACGGCCTCACCGATCAGGGTGACAGGCATGCCGAGATCCAACGCGTTGATGGCAGTCCACTTGCCGGTACCCTTCTGACCGGCCGAGTCGAGAATCTTCTCAAGCAGAGGGGTGCCATCATCATCATTGAACTTCATGATATCGCGGGTGATCTCGATGAGGAAAGAGTCGAGAACGCCGTGGTTCCACTTGTCAAAGACGTCACCCATCTCGCTGTTCGACAGGCCAAGACCGCGCTTCATGATGTCGTACGCCTGCAATGCAAGGTCAGCTTAAAACCTGCCACGGGGCCGCCGATCTTGCGGGCTCAGTCCAATACAAGCTTACCTCGCAGATCAGCTGCATGTCACCGTACTCGATGCCGTTGTGGACCATCTTGACGTAGTGGCCAGCACCCTCGTCACCGACCCACTGGCAGCAGGGTTCGCCATCGCTCTTAGCAGCAATGCTCTGGAGCACATCCTTGATGTACGGCCACGCCTCCTCGTTACCACCCGGCATGATGCTAGGGCCGTAACGGGCGCCCTCCTCGCCACCAGACACGCCGGTTCCGACGAAGCGGATACCCTTGGCCTTCAGGTAGTTTGTCCTGCGGTTGGTGTCCGGGTAGTGGGAGTTACCACCGTCGATGATGATATCACCCTCCTCAACACCGCCCTCGTTCAGGAGCAGCTCGATGAAGTCGTCGACGGGCTATGGCACCTTAGCATCTTGGATAAGCGCGAGGGGTCGCCCGTGTGACAAACCTTGCCCGCCATGACAAGCATCATCATCCTTCGCGGCTTCTTGAGCTTCTGTACAAACTCCTGTATCGAGTGGGCGCCAATAATGGACTTGCCCTTGGCCTCATTTTCCAAGAACCGGTCGACTTTCGAGACGGTTCGGTTGAAAGCAATGACGGTGAAGCCTAAGTTCTGTCAGCGGAGTTCTGCGGAAAGCTAGGCTGAACATCATACCGTGATCAGCCGCGTTCAGGATCAGGTTCTGGCCCACTGTATACACGTTAGCAAGCACTGACGCCGGAACCGCGCGGATAACACTTACTGACGGCCAAACCGATGAGACCGAAGTCACCACTGGGAGCAGAATGCGCAGGCCCGCCCACGTCGATGCGGGCAAGGCGCGCGCTACAGTCAGTCAAGGCATCTGTGAGCTGTAGGAAGACGAGGAAGACGGATAGTGATCTCTAGAGGGTCGCTACAGTTTGCAATCGTTGAAATTGCGGCCCGCTCTCACAGTCCGTCGAGCTGTGGGCTGAGGAAAAGAAATCGACATGACGATAGCGGGGCAGAGGAGGGGCAGCACGGCGCTGGAATCGACTTACACTGCGGTTTCGGAGCTCATGATGGTGGTGGGTGCGTGTATCTGCTATAGCAAAGTGGAGTTCAGTGTAGCAGTGATTGAAGGAAGGTGTGGCAGGAGTGCGTGGAGGATAATTGTTGTGTAGGAATATATGGGGCCGGCGTTCTAACATCCCACCAAAGTTCGCGAGCTTCAGTTCCGCCCGCCTTGTCCGCCAATGACCCAATGACCGCACAAGTGTCGGCCTATGACGGCCAGGGAGTTCGAAGAAGCCCGGTCAATTTGCCGCAGCTGCAGCTTACCCAATCCTCATTCGTGTGAAAAGCCTCCGCCGGAGAAGCTCTGTTGCAAGGCTGAATTGAGTGACACGGGCTCTCTGGCCGGCCTTGAGCACGGCGATAGCGAGCGAGCGGCCTTTGAACACTGTTGAAGATTCTTGTTGCGTAACGCTGCCTCACAATCCAGCTCCCATATCATAAATCCTAATCGTGTCTACTTCCATCTCCGAATGCTGCTGGAGTTGCGAGATAGTTGCCTTGTAGCCTTGATGTGCTGTGTAAGCGTTAGTAATCACGCGCTAGTCCCCTTTCAAGGTTGTGCCGTCTGCTTCACAGAACGGCCTGGAAGGTCCAACCGTCACCAACCGCAAAGAACCTCGACAACACCCACACACAGCACCCACCCACAACACCCACCTCCAGCTCTTCTAGTTCTACGTACCTCAAGCATTGTCGCACAATTGCACCTAGACCCCGGGAAGCTCTCCACGGAGCCAACGTTCCGCCTGCACAGCGCGCCGGATCAACGCTTGAGGTCGTAAGTCTTGCCTTCACCGAATAACGACATAAGCAGCGTATTCATCATGGCATATCCACCACCTCCAGGTCTGAAAGCGTCACAGTCAAGCTCGAACTCTTCGACTCTGCATCCTTCTCTGCCCGCGCGCCCGCCTCCATCGGCTCATCCGCCTTCGTCGTTCAAGCCAGCCTTCACCCCGTCGGCCGGCTCGCGCAGCGCGTCAGGCTATGGGAACAATGACAGCAAGGGCCCAGGCTCCGGTGCATACGGTGGCTTCACCGCCTTCAAACCGCGCGCCGTAGCATCAAGCACCCCGACCTGGCAGTCGCAGCCGTCGATCTCTGCTCACCCAGCACCCCCAACCGCATACTCGGCCCCTCAGACCAGCTACACCGGCGGCGGCTTTCAAGCCAATCCCTATCAACAGCAAGCTTACTACTCGCAAGCTAACGACACGTACGCGCAGCCGACTCCGCCTCAGATCCGCAATCCGTTCCCTCTACCCGGTCAAGAACAGGATAGCGCTTCGCGCGGAGTTGGCGCAGCTAGAGGCCGCTTCGGCGATTCTACATTCGACCCCGAGTACGAAGCACAGATTGCGCAATGGCAGAGCGCATATGCTGGCAAGGATGATTTCACCTCAGTGAAAGGAGCAGGCAGAAACAAAGCCGAAGGATCCGCTTCGGCAGGTGGGGCTAATGCCATTCCATTGGGTGGACGCGCAGCGGCAACGAACCCCATCAGCGACGTCGACATGAACGCGGCCGTCCATACGGATACTGGTGTTGCTGCCGTGGTGGCTGATGCCGACGGCAAGCAGAAGACCGTTGTACGGAGCGGTGGTGGAAAAACCTGGCAAGATTCTACGCTGTTGGACTGGGACCCTACGCACTTCCGCCTGTTCATCGGCAATCTTGCAGGCGAAGTGACGGACGAATCTCTTCTCAAGGCCTTCTCTCGCTACGCCTCGGTCCAGAAGTCGCACGTGGTGAGGGACAAGCGAACAACTAAGAGCAAGGGATACGGCTTCGTGAGCTTCAGCAGCGGCGACGACTTCTTCCAGGCTGGAAAGGAGATGCAGGGGAAGTACATCGGCAGCCATCCGGTGACAATCTCGCGCAGCACCACTGAAATCAGGCCGACCGTGCCCCAGGACAAGCGTAGGAGCGGGAAGAACGGCAAGGGCGGAAACAAGGCTGGGGGTGGAGCGAACACGGGTGCGGGCGTGCAGAAGAAGCAGAGCAAGACGAAGGGCGGTCTCAAGGTGCTTGGTTGACATGCTCAAGGACGGCAGCATCATCAAGAGTACGTTGCTAGTTTCATGGTGGTTTGGCGGATCTTGCGTTGCAAAAACACGGCTTTGGATCAAGGGTTGCTGATTACTGGCGACTGGAAGGAATTGACTGCATGCAAGGAGCTGAGGGTGACTACAAGAGGTACTAAAGGAGCTTATGCCTACCTAGCGATGCGACGACTCAATGAAACATCATAAACTAATGTTCCTGCTCAACTTGCCTTCTTGATAGTGATGCTGCGGGTGCAAACCGTAGCGGGGCTCATTAAAAGTTCGTTGCTATAGCTTGGCTCTCGCCCATTTTCGATATACCTATGGTTGAGCTGGACCTATGAATCATGTCAATGGGTGGGAACAACTACTGATATGAGAAAGCTAACCACTTGAGATATTCCGGCAGGGTAATGGACCCACGAATCACTGCCGTTGAGCTATATTCCATGCTTAAGCCGCCAAACTTTGGGTTATACATAAGGCGCTGGTTGGTCGGTCACGTGAAAGACTTGGCAAAATCAATTCGCGGTTTCGAGCTCGACGCGGTGGTGGAAGCCCGAGGATCAGCTTGCGCGCCGACAACCACTGCATTCACGCGCAGTCATTTCAACTCGGGAATCCGTTGGCAGGAAACCGCGCATCATACCGCGCAGGACTACAGAATCTAACAATGCAACAAGACCCAAGCGCTGGCGTCCCACCCGCCCTTGTGAGTCTCGTCCACAGCGAACACTGGCGAGTGAAAAGCGCTGATGTTTCTTCGCTTTGAACAGCTTCCTCATGTCCATCTGATATCCGACTACCGATACCCAACCTTAGCCCATCTGCGCCCAGAGGACGCCCTAAGTTACCTCCTCGAAGCACCTCGAGTCGTCAAAGACCAGGCTGCTGTCGCATGGACCTACCTACACAACCCTCCCAATGATGGCATGGTATTTCTGGAGTGGATTTCTCCACAACGGCGTCAGTTCGCCAGTGATCCTTACATTTGGGCCGATCCAGAAGCGTCCTTCAACATCGAAGTTCGCGGATACGTACGTGTTTGGGCTCAGTGTAGCTGTCGGACGTAGCTGATGAGTCGATGTAGACAATGGAGATGGTCATGCACAGAAGCGGCTATCTACCCGGAGAGCTCATCTCAACTCACTGCAGAAGACGGTTTCGAATAGTCAACAAGAATCCTGCTGCGCCAGGTCCACCCCCAGACAACTCGCTATGGCTAGTACACTACGGTCCGGCCGACCCGCAGAACCGCTATCCGGTCAACCGCATCTCCATGATCCCCGACATGCATAGAATCAGGGCAGAGCGACAGTATCTGGAAAGCCAAGGCCAGCTTCTCCGGAAGCCCTTCATGCTCCACGACAGACTCAACTGGCCACAGATAAACTTCAACGGCGCTTTGACAGGTATGCCGTCACAGGTAGGTGCTGCGTATCCGAATCCAATGCAGCAAATGGCCAGGAACGCGCAGTATTATCCACAAGCGCAAGGCGGCGTTGTCGGGCCCCCTCCTGCAAAACGACCACGACAAGTGCCACCTTCACAGTTGCCGGGCTCGGGGCCTGCCGGCGTACAGCCAACTGCTGGCATGGCGCATGACCCTTTCCTGGAGGACGAGGAAAATCACGCTCTGGGCGATCTACTCGACCATCTCACACCTCGCGATATCAGCACGATGAGGTATACCCAACATCATGAGTGGATGGAGGAGATTCTTTCCTCGCCATACGCCGCAGGACAGATTGCGCCTGTCGATCTGGGTCTGGGTCTTATGGGCGAACTAAGCCACCTTACCGACGGTCTCTTCGACGCACCCAACGCAGAACCCATGAGAGACGTTTCGAAGCCTAACGCACCAGACCAATGTGTCCAGACCATCAACAAGCATCAGCTTGAAGAGTTCGAGAAGCGCGTGTCAGCTTTCATGGCGGCTGAGCAGGCAGAGATAGAAAAGATGAAAACCGAGCACGCGAAGAAGATGGCGGATCTGAAGCGGAGCATCAAGACGTACATGCAGGCCGAGAAGCGGCTACGAGATGCGGTATGGGAGTCCAGTGAAACGAGGCATCAACCAGGGAAAGAGACTGTGGATGAGGTTGTCCAGTACGTGGAGAAGACCCTAGGCGTAACCACCGCTCCACGCAAAGACGTCGTTTGTGTCGAGAAGGGTGGCCTTGTCGAGAACGATCCCGACCAGGTCGACCTCAACGGTAACGGCAACGCGCCTGCAGACCTCTTCTTCGAGAACGGAGCGGCGAACGGCATCCTGGGCGATGGCACAATGGACGCGGACAGTTTGCTGCTTGAACAGTACACGACCCACTCCATGGGCTCAACGCCAGCAGCAAATCTCGTACCGCCTCATCTATCCAACACAGGGAGCCAGGATCAGTCCGCCGGGGCAACACCAAGCGCCATCTCTACCGCGCCGGCACAAGGCGCGCAGACCCAAAGCCATAGCGGCTTGGGCGCCGAGGTGCAACAGGACGTCGCCGGCATGCCATCGATGGACGACATGGACTTCGACGTCGACGTCGACATGACCGGCCTAACCAACGATGTGGTCGACGGAAAAGCGGGAGACGGCGACTGGGTCGTCGTTGAGCAGAGCGGTGAAAGCCAGGCTGTCGGTGCTGATAGTAGTGGTGTACAACAGACCACTAACACGGACACAAACACAAACACAAGCGCCGCCGCCGCCGGCGGTCAGGATGCGTCGGTGCTGTCAAACGATGCCTCGGCGCCGATGCCGCCGGACGATGCCAACGCCGGGGGTCTGTTTGGCGGCGCGGATTTTGGCGCTTTCGACACGCTGGATAGCGCGGGCGATGCGCTGGCGGAGTATACGAGCGCAGGCGATGATTTGGGCCTTGATTTGGACAATGAGGCGTTTGGGGACTTTGGAGCGGGTGAGGAACAGGGTGGGGCGCAGGATGGTGGGGTGGCTTGAGAGCTGTCATAAAGGTTGAGAAAGGCATGATCTGGAGTTCTGTTGTCGGTTGGATGGATTTTCATCGGCGGGGAAATGGCCGCACATCTCGCAACCAAGAGTAAAAGTCAGCTTGGGGCGGAGTTATCACGGGATGCCTCAGGCGTCTCTCTTCGGATACCAGTTTGATCTGTCTCTGGCACACGCGGCTCGTCCGGCGTGGTGGCTCATATTCAACTCGTGGTAAACAAAGCATGGTTTCAGCCTGGCCTCGCGCAGTTCCTCAGGAACGGCATGCGAATCCTCAAGAGGACGAGAGCTGTCGCAAAACACAATGGCTTCGTTCAATTGCCGTCCCTCGGCTGTCACAGGCTGGATTCGATAACGCGAAGAGGGTTACATCTCCACGCTGTTGGTTCCGACATTGGCTTGCGGCCATCTGCGTCTGATTGCTTCGTCTAGGAACCGACATGCGAAAATGCGACAAGGCAGTATGCAGGAGTTCGTTGTGCTACTGTGACACACAGCTGTCGCTCGCTTCAGGGGGCTCCGCATCGTGCAGAAGCTCACTGGTCTTGAAACTTGTTTCTGCCTTTGTCCCTCGCTGCTCTTCGACTGCCACCAGAACAATCGGCCAAAGGCGACGTTTGAAGCGGTGGAAGTGAGGTTAGAGAGAACGGCCTTCCATTGGTCCGTACCAATCCAAAACAGGGGCAAGCTCGGCTGGCCGCTGGCGCCATCGTCGTTCGGGAGCTAGCGTTGCACGGGGGGGCAAACCACCAACCGTGCCTCCTTCCCGTAATATCAACCCCCGTCAAGAGAACCAGGAGCGTCCAATAAACCCCCAATGCTGGTGTCAAACGCCCTCTGCTCAAGGGGCTCACCTGTAGACCATCGATAGACGGCTGCGGGGACGTAACGCCACAACGCCTGTCATGGCTCCAAATGGTGTTACCTCCACAGATGCTAGACTCTAAGGAGGCGGTTGCGCTGCGTATAGCGGCTGCTGTCGATCTATCGATAGATATATGGCGCCTGCCTTGCCATATATTGATGGACTCCGGTGGAACCGGTCGGCTGGACCTCTTCCTCTTCTACGCTTCCCAGCTTCATCCATCCACGCCTCCGCACGCTACAGACTTTGTGTCTGCTACATTCGCTTCATCGCACGGGCAGAGGGTTTCCCAATCCTCTCTCAATCTCCTTTACTCACTTCCTTCACCCATTGAATCCGCTTTCCTTCGCTTGGGCGGGTCTTTACGGGCGCCTCTGTCCGTTGCGGTTACTTAACGGGGTTTCTTGACACGACGTACGCATCTCGTCACGCGCCTGCCCCCGGAGACTTTAGTAACGCCGTTCTCTCACGAATCTGTTCTTGGACTTTTTCATGGGCGTTGATTATTCCTCTGCCATTGCTTTGTGGCTAACGCTCGTTCGCTGCCGTCGTTGATCGTCCACTCGTTCTGTTTATATAAGTCAGGCCGCAGGCACCAACACAGCAACCGTCGCTACGTCGAAATGGTCTGCAGCTTGCCGTCGTTGACCCTGAGCTTTTTTCTCGTTTTGCAGACCTTGTGCGCGCCTACATGGAGCAATCCCGTCAACCCCAAACTTAAACCGCATGTCGTGGAAGACATTGCACTTGGTCCACGGCAGGCGATTGATACTCGGCAATCAACAAACCCGCCCTTCAGGGTCACTGGCGTGAGGGATGGAGGACCACCGCAGCCTCGTCTCGAGATCCGCCAACTTCAGCAGGAGCCAGATCAATGGAACCTCTACTTACTCGCACTTGACCGCATGCAGAAGGCAGACCAGAGCAATGAGCTATCGTACTATCAGATTGCCGGTCAGTAATCTTTGCTCTCCGGAATCGCATGTGCCAACAGCCCAATGCTAAAGTATACCCGTCTCAGGAATCCACGGACTGCCTTACACTGCCTGGAATGGCGTAGAGCGTGACCCCGGTGGTGAAGGCGGTTACTGCATGCACGGGTCCAACGTCTTCCTGACTTGGCATAGACCCTATCTGGCCCTTTTCGAGGCGTGTGTCCTCGCTCTTTCAATGAGATGACCGCCACTAACAGCCGCTTGCAGCAAATCCTATACGCGAACATGCTAGACGTCGTTGCTGGTTTCCGCAATACTTCTCGTTACGACTTCTACGTGAACGCTGCCAGAACGTTCCGCATGCCGTACTGGGACTGGGCCGCCGATCCGCCTGAAGGTGAAAACAGTTTCCCCAACAGTCTTACTATCCGCGACGTCCAGGTCACCCTCCCGAACGGCACCGCTGTGATACCGAACCCGCTATACGCGTATAGGTTTCACCCTGTTCCCAGCGACTTCTCGCCATGGGTGAGTCTCTGTTCTTCCTTTGAATGGTACGAGAATTGATACTGACCGTTGCAGATCGCTGAAATCCCGTGGATAATGCAAAACATGACTTTACGCCAACCCGACCCACCACGAGCCAGACGGCCACCCGATGGCAACGACGTTGTTGTGCAACGTATGAACTTCGACCGCTTGATGCTGCGAGATCGACTCTATAACGTCCTAACGACGTACGACAACTTTACGGATGCAGGTACCGAAGCCTGGAAAGCGGACAATGCACTCAAATGGGATAGTCTCGAGGCTGTTCACAACGTCCCTCATAATAACATCGGAGGTCACATGTGGTATCTGCCGTGGTCGGCCTTTGATCCAGTCTTTTGGTTGCATCATACGTAAGTGCGACTACAGAGTTCTGCAGCTATGGCTTACATCTGTGCAGTATGGTGGATCGAACGCTCGCAATGTGGCAAGCACTCTACCCAGACAGTTATGTTGAGCCAATGAAGCAGACACAGCCGTCCTGGTCGTATCCTGTGGGCACAGTTCTGGATGCGTCATCGCGTAAGCGTGGCCCTCTCACTGCGTTGGATGCATTGCTAATCGTCTCTAGCCTTGACTCCATTTCACTCAGACTCATCTGGTGCCTTTTGGACATCCGAAAGCGCTCGTTCCACTCTGACTTTCGGCTATACTTATCCAGAGCTCGGGACCGGCAATGATACGGCAGCGCTGAGAAAAGCAATTAACGAACTGTATGGACCATCAACGGCAATGTCCCCGCAGAAGCGAGATTCCTTACGCAAGAGGCAGCGTGCGGACGGATGCGACGAGTTGACAGCAGACGACAGCTCTCGGTCGTGCTCTCCACAGTATGGCTATCGGAAGAACCCGTCGTACAAGCCAGCCCCGGCAACTCGGGAGTATCTCGTCAACATCAAAGCCCAGAAGTTCGGTCTCGGTTCATCCACAGTCTACGTCTTCCTGGGCAACCCGAGTGCCGATTCGGCTTCTTGGTGGAACGACAACACACTCGCAGGGACTTACGCTATGTTCGCGATGCCGAATCCGACCTGCCGAGACTGCATGCGCGTACAGGCTGCCGGCACTGTCCCGCTCAGCACAGTGCTCGAAGCCAAAGTGGCGGCTGGGGAGCTGGGCGGTCTCGATGAAAGCATCGTGGTGCCTTACTTGCAGAGGAATCTTCAATGGCGCATCACTAAGGTAAGCTGGGTTATCCGTCTGAACATCATTGAACATCAGTCCCAACAGAGCTGACTCCCGTCTCATTAGGTGGACGGCACCGAGGTTCCTGCCGCGCAGGTTCCTGACTTCAAGATCGCCGTTGTCAGCACCGAAGTCATGCCGCCAACGGCCATGAGCGAGTTCCCAACATGGTCCAGCGAGTACACCGTCCACGGCGAAATCACCGGTGGAAGACCGGGTGGCTTCACGGCCGGAGATGTCATCTGAGCGCCCTCGCGCGAGGAATCTCAATCATCTCACCCTACCATTTGCCGGGCAGCTGTGCGCAAAAAGTCCCCTTGTATTTCTATCACATGTACGGAGTTACCAAATGGGCGCGGCGCTTATCGCGGGTGGCGTTGCTAGAATTGCTGAGTTGATAGCCCGAAGGGGCGCCCTGGAGGAGCGGTAATCAGGTTCCTGTAGATGTGTTCGCTGTATGCGCTACATAGTTCCTTGCATCACGAAATCTAGTTTATACTGCCTTGTCTTGCATGCGTCAGGAGCGGTGGAGACTGAGGTTTCATGGCATGCATGGGCTGATCGATGAAACGCCCGATGCAAGGGCAAGATCCAAAGGGTCCGTGTCAGTCCTGCTCTTCGAGATTGGCCTTGAGCCAATTTGCGAAAGGACATCTGCTGGTCAGCGACGGTGACCGAACGGCGTAGTGATAAGAACACGCGAAGGCCTAAACCCCTGCCGATGAGGTGTGCTCCGACCTTTCTTCCTGCTCTCTCGAAAGGCTACTGGGAACATGAACGAATATCGACGCATTCAAATGGATCTGTTTTTGAAAAATTCCTGGTAAATCATTAGTGGTAAGTCACGGTCGGGCAACATTGGAGGTGCGGTCTCCAGGTGCGTATGGAAAGGCGCGCCTGCCATTGCGGGCTTCTGTGCCATCGTGACTCCCTCCAAGCAGAAGGCATGGAAGCGATCAAAAGGGCTCGTGAAATCTCAATCATCTCAGGCCTCACTTCCTTTTGTCTCTCTCCTTTCTCACTCATCATTGTCCTCTCGCAAGCATCCCTACCAGTCCTCTTTCATTCCGTCTCCTACATTCCTCCATCATCCATACACATTACCTTCAACTCCTTACATCAGCCAACATGCGCGTCGCAATCTTCGCAACCCTCGTCCTCTCTTTGGCGACAGCCGTACTAGCCTCCGACGGCATCATAGACCTACAGGCCATGACAGCCTTCCTTAGCGACGCCGCACTCCAGATCTGGAGCACGCAAATCACCAACGGCACTGCCGCCTACAACGGCCCGGTTGCTGTGCGTTACCCGACTCTGTCACGGTTCCTCTGCAAACCATGCTGACGTTGTCTGCAGCCGACCATGGGCCTGATAGCCAACATCTCCGCTCAAATCAACGCCTCGAAAGCATCTCTCGAAACCGACCAGGTATGCTTGTCCGTCCCTCAGCTTGTACGGCCACTGACACCGCTTCCACAGCACGCCTTTACGAACGGCCAGACCGGCGCCATAGAGACCACATACCTCGGTGTACGTTTTCCCTCCGCTGCCCAAACCTAGAGTCTCTGTAGCCGTCTGCCCACTGGTTGCTGACGGGAAGCCCAGTACATCGATACCGTCCCGACTTTTGCCCAAGCGATCGAATCTCAGGGCCGCACATGGCACGATGAGATGAACGCCCCGGTCTTTGCGAACCTCCAGTCGCTGGCCGCGGCTATCCAGGTATGTCTTCTCCATGTGCCCTCTCCATCCATCCTCAACAACCCCCACCCAACACTCGCCCCCTCCACCCTCATCCCCCAACCCCTTCTATCCTCACCCCCCAGCTAATCCCCCCGCCCCCGAACCAGGCCTACGGCTCCTCCCTCCGACGCAGCCAACTCATCTCCCAGACCGCGATGATCCGCACCATCCGCGCCGTCAGCGCCGTCAGCAACGCGCAGCGCAGCTGGGACCGGCCCTTCAACTACCCCGGGAAGCGGAGCGTGCTGCGGGCCGGACGTCGCGGCTCTGCGGGGCGGATCTGAGGATAGGCATGATGGGTATGATGGGCCGAGCGGAGAAGGGTGAGGGGGTCAAGCGTGCTGGGAAGGGACGAGGGAAGGCTGCTGCTATGGCGAGGAAGGGGCGGGCTTCTGGCAAGGCGGACACGCATAGGATGGACGGTGGCTGGAAGGAAAAGACGAAGCGGGTCAAGCCTAGGAAGAAGGGTTTCTCGCCGGTCAGGTTCGTGGATGTGGATCTCCGGCTGCGGGTCTGTGGCGTCCCGCTCGTGGGTGCGAACACATTGCTGGGATGCGTGTTGAAGCTTAGGGCGAACATGGCTGAGGCTGCGAAGGTTGCGAAGAGCGCGAAGTCCACGAGGGGCAAGGAGAACAGCAAGAGATACAAGCTGAAGAAGTAGCACTAGTAGACTTGACGTTGTGCTTGCTAGTAAGCTCCCCAATGTGAGACGTGAGACGTGAGATGTGAGGTGTGATGACTGTGGATGTACGTGATGTAGTTCAATGCCTGATGTCCCCTGAGCGGTCTGCGCAACTTGTATGCGGTTGACGGTGGCCTCTGGTGATGAAGCTGTAGGTAGAAGCATGACTCTGACAATCTACTCGGAGCTCGTGACATGTAGTAGAGATGCTATAAATGCAAATGCTATATTGTTACACCACTCGTGTATTAGGAAACTACGAGCTTCAGTGAAGTCTATATCGTTCTCACTTCCGAAGAGACAACTGTGCTCTATGTCCACTTGAGGGGAGATCCGCTCCGTTCGTGAACAACGCTGCGTGGAGGATAGTGCTGGATAGTCCAAATATTACTACAGGCTTGCCGCTTAAGGATAAGACGGTGATTATCGCGGAATATTGTACGAGTATCAGGTACCCGCTGCTCCACCCCCACGCGCTTCAACCTCGATCAATGCTACCTCATCAAGGCCGGAGCCGGGCTTGGAGACCTAAGGTGGAGATTCAAGCGCAGAGCGGCATCGTGGTAGATGGCGTTGGTGCATGAACAAGTCACTCCAGATCGAACGCAAAGGGCGAGCACGAGGCAGGACGATGCCCCTGTAGTGGCAACAACAGACTCCTCCCTGCGCTGATCAGGATACCAGCCCCTGGGGGGTGAAAGCACGTCAAATAGCGGGGAGCTTGACATCTGACATTCACTCGGGTGCCGCGGCAGATTTCGAATGTTCGAAATGTCGACATCTCGGCACGGGCAGAGCGCGATGCTGCCGTCGGCAAGGGTCAAGGGGGTTCTGAGATGCATGGGGTGAGGTGCAAAAGCAAAAAGCCTTCCGAGTCGTGCGCAGGGCGCGGGAGCAGGCTCATGCACTCTGTCATTCTTCGAGGGCAGGTTAATGCGACGCACTGCACTGTCATGGATTGATGGCGCGAGAAGCGTTGAGTGCTGCGCTTCGCAACTGAAGGGTCAGCTGTCGCTTGATGGCACAAACAAGCAACGCGTGTTGGGCGAATAGAGGAAGCTGTCAGTGCTGTGAAGAGGCGGCGCCGGTGACTTTCTTGCGCCATCCACGGTTGCGAGAGCCTCCCGCTGGTAGTTAGATGCACGGCGCGAAAGAAACGCGCTAGCACGAGCTTGGGCCCAGGACGCGTTCTACAATTCGAGACGGCATCACAGCAGCTCGGCCATCCATTGGACTGCTGTCGACGCGCCCTTCTGTTCTTGTGCTGGTGCAGACCAGCTTCTATCTTTTCTATTCTTGATTCTTGGTCCCTTGAGGCGCCACCGCTCTGCAAGGCCGCTTTGGCCAGCAACGGCGCGAGTTCAACGCTTCGTTAAGATGCTCTCCCGCAGTAGCGGCGAGCCCTTGTAGGACGCGCTGCACCGCTGCACCGCTGCACCGCTGCACCTCCTCAGGACGGAAGCCAAGCATCTTCGTCCAACAGGCACGGGCACTGGCTGACTGGCTGGCTCAGACATCGTCGTGCTTGAACGGCTGTTCGTCGTGCCGCTGCTCGCCAATGCGCAGCGCTGGTCCGCCTGACACCTCCACCCACAAGAACCTCGCAAGGCAGCGTAAATCGGGGGGTTCCCAAACACAGCTCCAGGGAGCAGACTTGACTCGCAGGGAAATTACAGGCAGAGCTTCTCTTTGGCTTTGCATACGGGGAGTGTTTCTGGGGTGTTTTGGCGCTCAAACCTGCTTCACCGCATAACCTTGAGGCACTGCGGCCGAGTGAGCTAGCGCCGCTAGCGCCGAACCCGGTTCAGCCAAAGTTCCGCCGCTTGGGACCCGCCCTCTTTCCTCCACCCACGGCACCCACCCACCTCCACCCTCCGTCTTGCGCCGAGTGTCAACAACAACACCGCCGACCCTCCCTCGCCGTCGCCCTCTTGCCATTGCCTCTCGTCGGCTATGCGCTCCTGTTGATATCTTGGAGAACCGCGCAGACGTCGGCCTTGCTCGTCCACACGCTCCTCGTCTCGAAACCGCGACCGAGTTTGTGACAATCGTTCGCGACCCATCGCCCGACATCGCACTCACTCACCCTCGGACACTGTCGCTCTCTCTGGCAACTTTCTCACAGCCTTCAGCGATTTCTGCTAGGTTGTTGAAGCTGCCGACCTTCCGGGCTTGCGACGCTATCCGCGCAGTGCACGCTGCCTAGATCTTGCTACACCACACTCGTTCGAACACCTCTCGTCGCTCCGGGCCCACGCACAGTTAACGGGATCGATCTTTGTGAACAAAAGCAGAACAGCGAGGTCAAACCCGTTGTATGATCTGAAATTGCTTTTAGAGTGCTTGTGTAACATCGCAGTTCCTCACAGCTTCTGTCGCTGTTCTGGATACGCGCGCAAATCCTCGTCTAGATTGGACCAAATCCAACCCTGGGGTCAGGAGAACTAGACACGCCAGAGTCTCTTGGAAGCCTGTGCTGCTGTTCCCAGCCGTCCGGCGTCCTGAGGAAATACCGGCGTCCTTTAACCCCTTGCAGAAGCGTGATCCATTGGTCGCGACATCTGAAGTGCCCAAGGGTGCGACTACGCACCTTGCTGTCTAGAAACTCATCTGGACTCCTCCAAGATGCCGCCTGTGCGACCTCACGTCTCCATCACCCTTCCCCGAAACTTCACCTTCCACTATGCGGACGGCCAAGCTCCTCGCACGCCTGAGCCAGAGCCCAAAGAAGAAGACATAGAGCCGCCAGCACCTCCTCGACAGACGTTTCGACTACGGCGCAAACGGGCCGCTATACCGACACCCGACACTCTCGACTCTGCCCCCCGCGAGCATTCCATCCCTACGATCGAGACGCCGGATCCCGCCTCGCAAGAGTATCTACCTCTGCCTGAATTCAATTCGGAGATATCAATAGGGTGCCTTGCGCCAGTGACGCCATTGAATCGTCCCATTTCTCCACCGAAGACTCCTGTCGGACAGATTGCGGAATACGCCGGAGCCCGTGCGGCGAACGACGACTGGCACATGACTGACGAGAGCTTTCCCGGAGAGAGCATCAGTCGCCCGTCATCCGCTTATTCGAGCATATCCAACTCTTCCATGTCGTCCCGTGGTAGCGCGGACTCCTTTCACTCACGTGGCGGTAGCTGCACAAGCCCCGACAGCGATACCGCTGATCCGTTCATGTTCCCTACATTCAAGTCTAGCACCGCTATGGTCACGTCGCCACTGGACCAATCCTTTGACCAGCGACCGATGAAACGGTTGAGGATACGGAGAACTGCAAGTTGGACAGAAGAGATGGACAACCATCTCTGGATCATCTATCTGAAGTATCTGCAGGATCCCACTGTCACGCCTTTCAAGATGCTGCCTGGAACTGCACCGCCCCTTGGTGTTTGCCATCGCGTCGCTCGCGAAGCCAAACGCAGTTGGAAAGGTCCCAAGCATGTTGTGTCGTTGCGGAACGCTTCATGTCTGCACCCTCGACGATCGCAACGCGCAGGCTCACCTGATACTCTCAGAGCGCCGAAAAGCGGAAGCAACACGCCCACCAGAGCGCAGATCGCCGGGCCGTATGCGCAATGGCCTCGTTCAGAGTCGGCAACCCGACGACGGCTGAGGCATCTCTGCAAGCGTACGCCAACGCTGTCAGCGCACTATCAACGCTTGCTGCATGGAAGGTCTCCATCACCTTTCTCGTCCTCCTCTCCACACTCGAAGTCGGATCCAAAGGAAGAATCTGTGATCCCTACGTCACCAAGCACGGCCTCAGAGCCACAGTCTGCATTCGCACGAGATATGCATATCTCGTTGGCCACCAGCACTGCAGCGTCCATGCAGCCTGGCGGCCCTCTCTCTCAACTTGCGAGTGACATCACGCCCCGTCCAGCGCGCAACCGGTGGGCTACTGAGCCCCGCAGTCGTTTGGCTGCGCACCAGAAAGGGCAGTCACTCCAGCTCGAATTCGGTTTTGATGGAAACCAGGTGCAGCGACAGTCACGCACCCTTGGCTCCGCATTTAGTACTGCTCCGCGCCGTCCCCCAATCAACACCAGCTTCTTTCAACCGCAGACGCAACCGGAACAGAGCGAACCCCCGGCACCTAGACTGGAGTCACCGTTGCAGCTGCACGCGCCGGTACCGTTGCCGAGATCGTTCAAGCGCCGCGCTCATCACCAATTGGAGGAATTGCTGAACCCGTCGAGCCCTGCACATCGACGCTCCGGTCTGCTTGAAGAGCTGTTTGGCCCGCCTGCTGAAATCAGCCACCGTCGGGTACGAAGTCGCGGCTTCAGTTTTGGCGATGCAGGTGACGGTACCTCGGGTGCCCAGCGTCTGTCGGCTCTATTTGAGCCCCCTACAGAGAGTCATTCCGCAGCCCTCAGTACGTCGAACCCGGGACCCTCGGGAGATACCTTGGTGCTCGCTTCGCCGGCGGACCACATCCGACGCCTCGCTTCTCCATTCGAGGAGCGATCTCACCATGCTACCCAGTTCAATACCTTCCCTCGCAGCTTTTCACACTCGACTAGCTATGACCCGACTGCGTCCTTCAACAGCGCCTTCAGCCAGCTCGCCTCCAGTGATCCATTCACAAGTCCCATGCATGGCTGAGTCTCCTCCGCGCATGCTTCGCACGCATTGGCTGCGCAAACTTTGTCACTCTCTCACCAACCACTCCCACCACTCGGCCTCTGCACAGTATCACGTAGACGCCCCAAAAAGACGCGTTTCCTGCTGTGGCCTGTGGCCTCGCTGTTGTCCAGAAGTGGTTCCATCGCCGTAAGATAGCGATCGATCTCGGTTGGATCTTTTGTCCCAATCTTCTCATGACGCATTTCAGCACATCTCTTCTCTGACTTCACCTTGGCATCTTCTGCTCCGTTTGGGCGTGCGTTACTTCATGCGACATAAAACTCCTCCATGTACCTCTCTCTCTCTCTTCTCGTATCACGACGACATGCTATAAATGACCAGCGAATGGGCGGGTGGATCTTTTTTTCCTTTTAAATACCACAGACACTGCTGGATGATGGGATGAAAGACGGCGGGATGAATGGGAGGGTTTCGTGTCTACAGTTTCTAGGTAGCGCTAATGGAATCATGTGACAACTTCGCCATGGTTTGCTGAGTTGATCGACGCTGTTGTGCTGTTACAGTACTGCCAGTACCGGGCATGATGCACCGCAGCGTGCGGGTTGCGTAGTCGTAACTGTGACTCTTGTATCCCGCAGCAGAGCGCATGATGGTGCAATTTGTACGACAGAGCCTCCGTCCCCCTCAACAGTGGTTAGGAAACCATGCTGGCTGACACGGCCAACTCTTTCGTCACTCGAACCCGGTTCACATCTGCATCATCGACATTGACTTAACGGAGGAAAGCCCTATTGTTTGAACAGTAGTGGCGCACGCTTCAACAGCTGATCGTCAGAACTAGGAAGCACAGCCCGATAGTATTCTGGTCCTAGCTACTTTATCTTCCTCACGGTCAAGGATCCTAAACACCAGTCGTAGGGACAGTCCAGACTACTCTCACCGGTCCTGTGTTCTCGCCAACTACCGTACCCAAAGAACTAAAGATACATGTCGTTTTCCGGCACATCATCTCCGCGCGTTTTTAAAAATCCCTCCAAAGAAACATAGTATACGAAATAGGTCATTCTTCGTAACCCCTTTTTGGCCGCCAGCGCTCAAACCCACTAGGTCCAAACCGCCTCCGCCAACCTAGTAATCCGTCCCTAAACTTTCAGCCAGCCGCCGCACCAAGAGTCCCGCTCATCGCACCCCCCAAAACCGCCACCCACGGTCCCAGAAACAGAAAGCAGCGGGTCTCTCACAACGCGTCGATCCACGCCAACCCAGCGCCCATGGCCTCCTCGGCGCTATACGCCCCCTCAGGACTCCCCAGGAAATCAGCCGCGCATGCGCTCAGCAGATCCGCGCCGTCGAACAGCCCGTCGTCCATGGGGAAGCTGGACGTGTCGTACGAGCCCGAGGCGCTGGTGGCGACGTCGAAGTCTGCGAAGATGTCGGCCTCGGCGTCTGTTTCTGCGTGGAAGGCTGGGGAGGTGGGCGGGGTGGTGAAGGGGTTTGAGGGCGGCTTGGAGGAGGAGAGGGAGGTTTGGAAGGGGGCGTAATCGGCGGTGGCGTAGTTGTCTTTGGCGTCTGTTGCTGGAGAATGGGCATCTGCGTCGTCTGCGTTCTTTGGAGAGGTCGGCGGGGTTTGGGCAAAGGCTTCCGCGGTCAGCCGGAAGAGGGTGTCGCTCGCCAGCCCGATGTCGAAGGGGCTGGATGTGGCGAGGCTGGCTGTGCTGTTGGGCGGGGAGGAGGCGAAGGGGGAGGTGTGGTCGTTGAAGCTGGGGGGTTGTTAGCTGTGTCATCATCATTCGAATTGTGAGGAGGTGTAGCTACCCAAAAGGATCACACGATGGATCTGATCGCATCTCGAATGAGTGCGGGTCTGCATACTGCGCAGGCTCAAAGTCGGAGCTGTTGTCCGGCGAGTCGTGCTCGGGGCTCGGAGAATCGCTGTACGAGGACGCGGCCGAGGCGAGCGCTCTCCGCGTCTTGCTCGCCTTGTCGACTCGCTCCTCCAAGTCCGGTCGCTTCTTTTTCGGCCGCCCCCGTCGTGCCGGCTGGCGAACCGCGCTCGGGAACCCACCAACACACATCCCGCGCTGGCGATGTCGGGTCAGTGCGTCTTGTCTCGCGAAGCCGCCGCCGCAGGGGCACTTGTACGGCTTGTCGCCCGTGTGGATCTTGGAATGGCGCTTGAGGTCGTGCTGGCGGACGAAGCACTTTCCGCAGCCGTTGCAGCGGAACTGGCGGTCGCCGAGGTGGGTCTGCACGTGGGATCGGATGTTCTCGCGCCTGCCGAATGTCTTACCGCATTCGGGGAAGAGGCATGTCCAGCGGTGGGTTTCGGTGTTTTGCTCGCTGATATATTGCTGGACTTCTTCGGCGGAGATGCCGGTGTCTTCGATTGTGGCGTCGAGAGATATGTCTGTGATTGACATCGCCCGGGGGGATAGGGGAGGTCTGCTTGGGGATGAGAGGAAGGCATCTAGGGCAGGGCTGCTCTGGGAGGTGGGCAGGAGGGAGGCTTGTGCTGGATAAGATAGTCGTGCGTTGAATCCATCTAGGAATGTGCTGATATCTTGGTGTCGAGGTGAAGCAGATGGAGAACGACCGGGTGACAGTGCTTCTGAGTAGTACGAGGATTCGTAGCCAATGTCGCTCTCCGGAATCTCGAGCTTGTAGTCCAATCCTAGTCCGTTGTCGCCTATGGAGGGTTCTAGGTTGATCTCGGGCAGATCATCAAAGTGCGTCGGCATTGGCGCAAAATCCAAGTCTTCAGATTTGGCTACCGGCGCTGGCTTTTGTGGAGTCGGCTGAGGGGTGGGAAGTATGTTCACGTAGACCGTTCCATAAGACCCATAGACTGACTTTATGTGCTGCTCCAAGTCTTGGATCTGTTGCGGGGAGGGTTGGGGGGAAGTCCGCGGTTGAGTCTGCTGCAATTGACATGGCAGCCCAGATGCTTGCCCTTCAACATATCGCGGTTGTTGCGGATAGTAATGCTGTGGTTCGTGAAAGGATAGGCCCGGCTGGGCTGGTCTCTGCTGCTGCGCTACTTGCATGGAGTGCTGTGGTTGTAGTTGTCCTGTGTTAGTGATACTTACGCTTCCTTCCTGCGGGATGGGTGCTAGGTTAGTAGTCATCTGGCATGGTCCTCGGTAGATTGGCTTCTGGTCCAAGCTCATGCCTCGTCGGTGGCTGTTCTGTCGTTGAATGGTCGCAGGTAATGGTCGTAGGTGTGCTGCCTCGAATATAGTGGGAGTGGAATTTTGCCGCCGGTGTTGCTGTCGGCGCTTCTGAATACTCGAGGTCGATGGGGACAGCATCTTGAATGCAAGTCGAGTCCGGATAGGTCCGTGGTCGAGGATGGATCTCCTCTTGGTCCGATACTGCGCAACTTGTCAATGCATTGTCCTGCCAATTGCTTCGATAGCCTTTTCTCACCTCACGCAGTGCGAGCCGCACGCTGCCGGGCGGGAAGAGACGTTAGCCTCCTCTCAGTACTGGTACGGAATGTGTGATATCGATATTAATGGGCGGCCGGCACGGTGGCCGTGAAGTGTGCTTCGTGCAGGAGCCTGCGCTGGGGTTTGGGCTCCTCGGAAGTTTGTCGACTTCTAGTGATAGAGGTTTCTGGATGTAATTGCGCGGCGATGTAAGATATATCTGAAGTGAAGATGACGGTGAAGTTGATGAGTGCGGTTGGTGCTGCGCACGAACTGAACTGAAGTCCGCGAGTATGAGGCGTATGCCAAGCCATTTCAAACACACTAAATTCCCTGGGAAACGGATTATGTAATTCAGCCCTACACTTGCCGACCGCCGCACAACCAAAAATCACTACCCACGCCCTGCACTTTCAACTTCTGCACATCGCCGACTGAGGAGGACAATCGTAATTGTCTAGGTGAGCACTCCTTCCATAACAGTCCTGTCGCGCATCCCTTCAGACTGCGACGCCATACTGACCGCCGCCGCTTCTCAGGTCGCCATGCAGATTTTCGTCAAGACCCTCACGGGCAAGACTATCACCCTTGAGGTGGAGTCTTCGGACACCATCGACAATGTCAAGTCCAAGATCCAAGGTGCGCTTGAATGTCGCCCTCGCCACGACGGGCTTTTCACTGACCCACATTTCTGCAGACAAGGAGGGCATCCCGCCAGACCAGCAGCGCCTGATCTTCGCCGGCAAGCAGCTCGAGGACGGCCGCACACTTTCCGACTACAACATCCAGAAGGAGTCCACGCTCCATCTCGTGCTCCGCCTGCGTGGTGGCGCCAAGAAGAGGAAGAAGAAGGTGTACACCACCCCGAAGAAGATCAAGCACAAGAGGAAGAAGACCAAGTTGGCTGTCCTCAAGTACTACAAGGTCGATGGTGATGGCAAGATCGAGCGACTGAGGAGGGAGTGCCCAACCCCAGAGGTGAGATCATCGAGCTTGCATGCAAAGGACACAGCTGACATGATGTCTAGTGTGGCGCTGGTGTCTTCATGGCTGCCATGCACAACCGCCAGTACTGCGGCAAGTGCCACCTCACCTATGTCTTCGACGAGACCAAATAGACAAGTTAGCTCGGGATCGTGGTCGGAGGTGGGAAATCCAATATGGCTGCATGTTGCCCGTCTTGTAGCTTAGCCAACACCATCGTACTCAGCTGCTACGTCCTAGATCAATCCCTGTGAAAGTTGCCAGCCCGTTTCTCTGTTCATGTGATAAGTAATCTCGAGCGCCTTTGTCCAGGCTTGAACCAGCATAATCTTCGTATGGCATCTTGTGGTGCTCGAAACATCGACACGCTTCACAGTTTTACATACTCACCACCCTTATTGGTGAAATCCTCACTCAGCCTTGAAATCCCAAACAACCCACCAAACCCATCTGCGCGTTTTATGGGTTCGCGACACATGAACTCCATTAGTTCCATCAATGACGGTCTCATCCTAACGCCGATCCATGCAATATCCCCATGCGCCGGAGAAGGGCAAATCTTTGCAACGAAGCCCTCAGGCAAACCGTATGCCCTCATCATTGAACGCCGAAAGCAGCTTCAAGAAATCCGTCTCATCGCATAGCCTCGCTCGTCGGTCGGCCAGCTCCGTCACATCCTCCAGCACTTTCCTCACCTTCTCCCGTACCAACTCTGCTACCTTCCCCCTCTTCTTCCTCTTGCTCCCGCTCCTGTTCAGCAGCGCCGCTTTCCGCTCCGCCTCCTCCTTGAAAAAAGCGGGCAGGTCATCCTCTTCCTCGTCCACATCCATGATACCGCCCCACTCTTCCTCTTCGTGATCTTCAGCTCTGTCGCCACCGTCGTCAACCTCCATCCCCCCATCCGGCGCCGGTCCCTCTTCGAGTGGCACACCCTCCGTCGCACACCACGTCCTATAATTCGCCTCCAGCATGTCCATGACACTACTCGTGCCGAAAAAACTCGCCCTTAGCGTCTTGTTTTTCCGCACAAAACACACCCTCAGCAGCCCGTCCCACTCCTCGTAACTGATCCTCGGTCTCGGGACCTTCGGCGTGATCCTCACGACCGACGACTCGACAGCTGGGGGCGGGTTGAAATTATTGCGTCCCACCTTCATAACATGATCAATCTTCGCCCACATCTGCGCATTAACCGAGAGGCGCGAATACAGCTTATCCCCCGGCTTCGCAAACAGCCTCATGGCGAACTCGCGCTGAAACATGAGAATCATCGTCCTGGGCGCCGGCTGCAGCGCCAGCAGCTTAAACACCAGCGGCGACGAGATCTGATACGGCGTGTTGCTGATGCAGACATCGAACCGCGGCAGCTCAGTCTTGATGACGTCGCCCACCAGCACCTCGAGCTTCTTCTGCATCGGCGTCGCCTGCACCCGCTTCACCGTCTCGGCCGCCATGCGCGGGTCCATCTCCACGGCTATCACGCGCTTGGCCTTTTCGAGGATCTTGACGGTAAGGTTGCCGGTACCGGGCCCGACTTCGAGGACCGTGTCGGATTGCTTGAGGTCCGCTTTTTGTACGATGGCGTCGGCGATGCCGGGGTTCTTGAGGACGTGCTGCCCGATGTCGGTGTTCATTTTGAAGATGGAGTGCGCGGGCTTAGAAGTCTTGGGCGCGGCGGCGGGGGAGGAGTAGGGCGACTTGAGGGCCCCATTGCTGCGGTGTTTGTTGACCTTCGGCATTGTGATCGTGGTGGCAGCGTAGCTGCCTCACTGGACTGAGCTCTGGAGGTCTTGGTGGGCGAGGGAGTGGAGAGGCGCACGAATATCACATATTCGGCGATTTCATGAATATCCGAACTTTTTTCAGCCTCATGTTATCGATAACATATTCAGCCCTGCAGCTGCGCGGCCTCGGGAAAACATTGATCCTGA
>Ga0068630_1000010_pt1 | contig 39488 bp, 26 predicted proteins | sample InSIn4gowninarea_FD_77433 | JGI IMG/M metagenome (GOLD analysis project Ga0068630, IMG submission 77433) | Clean room microbial communities from NASA Spacecraft Assembly Facility at Jet Propulsion Laboratory, Pasadena, California, USA -... ... | reverse complement strand
TTTTGACCTTTCCTCTTCTCCTCCGCGCCTTCGGAATGAATCTCAATCTGCATCATGCTACGCTACGCTTTGAGTTGCTTGCTTGTTGCTATGACAAGCTGCATGATTAGAGCGGTGCGAGATCGAGGTGTTAAACAACGGACCTGTGCGACGATCTGTTTGGCGAAAGGCCTGAGCAAAGACAAAAGGTGCGGAGAGGTATTTTGGTGAGGAGGTCCAGTCGTTGTGAGCGGTGGAGCCGCGTTTCCAGCTCATAGCCGAGGTCGGGCGATGAAATATGGCACATCGCCATCTGCTGCTGCGAAAAAAATTCAGCGCTGTTGTAGGCAGAGCGAGCGAGCGCGGCTGTCAAAGACTTCAACACACCGCGGTTCCGCCTAACGACTGTGACACCCTTCAAGCTGCAACAAGACAGCGCGGTTCCACACACTCCGGACCGACATACTCTACTGTACTTTGTTTGCTATGCGCTTGCTGAAGTCGTTAAACGCTTCTAGCCGCGGTTCTTCCGCTCCTTCACCTTTCATCCGCAAGAACACAAGTAACAATTTACCATGGTGCCCGATTCCGATGATGCATCGTCCGATTCCGACTATAGGGTGTTCCGGACTGAACATGCGTGAATAGCTTCCGTAGGTGCTACACACTCCCGCCAACCTTGTTCTCGTAGCAGCTGTCAGCTTCTGCCAACTTGCACTGCTTGTTGCGGGCAGGATCGATCGGACTCAAAAAAAGAGGCTGCCAGAGGATCCCGATCGATGCAAGCTGGTCACTTGCCATATGCGACCGGTCCCCGCAGTGTACTCGTTTCGATAGTAACTTTCGTGAATGATAAGGCTCAACAGCGAATTTGATTTCGCTGCATGTACTCAGAAGGGCCCACGAGCAAGAAGGAGCGCTGGGCGGATAGCGCAAGTCCATGGTGAGCCGCGCTGCTTTGGCGAGCTATCCGAGTCGAGTGGGGCACCACCATCCTCACTTGTCTGAATATCCTGGACGAGTCTTCTCTTGAGCGGCGTCGGAATCAGGCACATTTGTGGCAGCAAGGTGTATGTATTGGGAGCGATGGAATGGTATAAACAAGTGGATGGAGAAAACGCCGTCAACTAAGCGCGGGGATCATGTCTGCTGCAGCAGTGTCGGCCGTTCGAAGAGCTGTAGATTGATCATAGCTGGATGCGGCTATATCTTCGGTGGACGCCTAGCTGACACCCGCAAAATCCGATGAGAGCAATATAGATCAATGCGGCGATATAGCAAGTTGTGCCAACAGCATTTCCGTCCTCTGGATCCTCGGTGCTGCCCATGAGCGCTGGCCAGTTGTGTTGGAAACCATATCCGAAGATGGCAAGGATGACGGCTCCAAAAATAGATACGATCGTGCAGCAGCTGGCTGTTAGTTGCGAGAGTGCGGGTCGACATGGCGTTTGGGCGAATGTGTTCCGATGAGTGGGTTCAATGCGGATGACAAGTCGTGGTTGTAGTCAGCATCCATGTCATCGCTGCTCCGCCTACTGGCAGCTTATGCTATCTGTGTACTTACCAAGGCCGCTGCCGACAACGGGTCGCATCGCCGACATGTTAATGCAAAAGGAGAAGCAGGAGGGCTGGAAATGGTGTGGAGGCAGGAAGCGGAATGATGATGACCAAGACCAACACCAACACCTTGACTCTTTGCGGGATCTGTGCGTGACGAGCAGTGTGCGGCCCCTGCGTCCTCAGAAACTAACATTCTCAGAAATCAGCTAGAGGCACGTGATGGCCAAGTTTCTCAGTCAATTGAACTGCGAATTTTTTGGCAAAATTGAACCCTGAACGTGGCAAGAAAGCTGCAGGTTTGATGCACAATTGGTGCAAGGTGCAGCAGCACTTGCCTCAGCCACTCGGCCTTCCAACTCATTGCTTCCACCATCATCTCAGCTTCTTCTCGATTCGCACACCTCCGCACAGCTCAGAGCTGAGCCATGAACAGGAGAGATGGCACCGTCAGCAGTGGCTTCTCCCACCAAGCGGAGGAAGCTTGCTTCTTCGAGTCCCACTAAGCAGGCTAGCCCAAACGGTTCAGCTCAAGCTTCCCTCCTATCCTTCTTCGGTAATGCATCTCCAACAGCATCATCAGTAGCTCCTTCCAACGCGCCCAAGTGCACACCGTCTGATCCGCAACTGGAAAACTCTCACTCAGGCCCTGATCCTGCTCAACTCGATATCAAAGCGGAACGTACTGCTGACTGTCCTATCTGCGGAAAGAAGGTCCCTTTCAACACAGTTCAAGCACACGTCAATACCTGTCTAGATGCTGCCGACTCCATAGCCGCAGAGCCAGAGGTGCTGAGAGACCACGTCAACGAGCAACCTATTACTCCCCGCAATGAAGCTGTTTCGAGTCAGTCATGCTCTCCCGCACCGACTCCCATCCCTCCCTCACCATCCAAGCAGAGTTCTGCAGAGACTCCCGCACCACCCCAGCCCGCCAAGCTCACATCGATATCCGAGCTGGCCTCGACATTAGACGCAAAAGTGGCTCCAACCAACAACACTGAGCAAGGCTCGAGTGCGTCATCCGCACTCCCACTGGGAAGGACACCATCATCGCTGCTCTCTTCCGCCAAGCGTGCAGCCTCTTCCGCATTCACAGTATTGATGAAGTCGCATTCCGAATCCAAGCAATGGGCAACAGCAGATGCAGTCGAGGCTGCCAACTACCGCGGCAAGGCGAGGTCCCGAGCTGAAGCCCGCACAGCTCCTTTCTACAAAGCACTCGAAGGCATGCCTCTTACCGTCGACGCCTTCCGCTTTGGCAAGATAGAAGGCTGCCGAGGCTACTTTCTCACCCACTTTCACAGCGATCATTACGGTGGCATGACCGCCAACTGGAACCACGGTCCCATCTACTGCAGTGTCACCACAGCCAACCTATGTCGCACACATCTCGGCGTCGACCCGCAGTGGTTGAGACCGCTACCAATGGAAGTGGCTGTTCCTGTCCCGGATAGTGGTGGCGTGACGGTCACCTGCATCGAGGCTAATCACTGCCCTGGCTCATGCCTGTTCCTTTTCGAAGGTCCGCAGACCTGCCAGCTGCTATCGCGCAATCATGCTAGTCCGTATATTGGTACCGGCAGGATTTTCCGCTACTTGCACTGCGGAGACTTCCGCGCCAGCCCCGTTCACACCAATCACCCATCAATACTGGGTAAGAAGCTCGACATCATCTACCTCGACACGACGTATTGCAACCCGCGCTACTGTTTCCCGGCACAGGATCAGGTCATCGAGGCTTGTGCCGAGCTGGTGAGGCAAATTGTACCAGAGTCACAGTTAGAGGCCAATCGTGCTGTCAAGATGAAGGAGCTTGAAGCCGGCGAAGACGGACGAGAAGACTGGACACAAGCACCGCCACGCAGAAGCAAGGGCAGCATTGATACAGATTCTGCATCTGCGACCGCATTTAAAGGTTGGTTCAATACGAAGGTGGAGAATCCGGATGGTACGTTGTCGGCGTTGTCAGTGCCACCACCTTCGACTGACACAAGAGGCAGCATTGTTAAGCAGGAAGATTCGCCCGAAACAGCCTCGATCAAGCAGGAGGAAACGCAGGGTGACAACCTCGAATTGGACGAAGAGGATCTCTTCCTGGGTGAAGAAGATCCTGAAGATCCAGCAGACGATCGCGATAGCACCTTCGAAAACCCTGTCAGCGAGTCTCCTACTCCTCGTGTCAAGCTCGAGCCATCAGAGGACGCTTTGCTCGACTTTGGCGCCGAAGACACGAAGCCGGATGTGAGATCCGGTGCAACCAATATGCAACCGTCTCTCGCTCCGCCTGCACAAGATGTAAAACACGAGGAAGACGCCGAGCAAAGTCCAGACAAGAAGCGGTCGCCATCTGACGGCACCAACACATCCAACTGGCTCGCCAAGCATTCCGAGTCAACTCGCGACGCCGTCTCTGGTCTTCGTCGGCGCGACGGCGGTCGCCTCCTCGTTGTCATTGGTACCTACACCATTGGCAAAGAGCGCATTGTCAAAGCCGTCGCCCGTGCCATGAACTCCAAGATCTTCTGCATGGATTCTCGCAAGTATCGCGTCTACGCTCAACTCGAAGATCCTGAACTCCACTCGCTCCTCACCCGCTCCCCCTCCGCTTCCGTACACGTCACCAATCTCCACGCTATCAACGGTGAAGGATTACGCGATGTCGTCGCTGCCCTTCGTACGCGAGGCTATGACTTTACCCATGCTGTCGCATTCCGTCCTACAGGATGGACGTACAAGCCACCAGCAGGGATGGACACTGTCTCTCCCAGTCTAGACAGACTGGTACAGTGGAATCAATCCAGGTCCTTTGGTCCGCAGAACCTGTTTCCGACGCGAGACAGTACGCCGGACTATATGATCTACGGTGTGCCGTATTCAGAGCATTCGAGCTTCTTCGAGTTGACCGCCTTCGCACTGTCCACGAGATACGATAGGATCATTGCAACGGTCAATGTAGGTAGTCCGACAAGTAGAGCCAAAATGGCGAAATGGTTCGAGAAGTGGATGCTAGAGAAGAGGAGGAGAGAGAAGAACGGATTGGCAGAGCTCGAGGCTAGGGCTGTTAGGTATTGGTGATCGCATAAGACAAACTCGGAATCAGTCCACACATATCGCAAAGCATATCAGAACGACATTGCAACACAGCATCTTTCAACATTCGATTCAGAACCACTGGTACAAAAGCAAAATCGTGTTCTCCAAGCTAAAGCCTCTCCCACTCAAATCTAACCAACAATGTCGAATGAGTCTCTCTACCCTTCAAATCCAACAACCTAATGAACCTCCAACCCTCAGCAGCATAAACCAACCTCACCGCCGCCACGGCAAACAATGGGTTCCTGGCGAACTTGTCATCGCTCTTGATCAGAATCCTCACAAAGGCGAGCTCGTCATGTTCGAATTCCCATTCCAAGATCTCGTGCCAAATCGGATCAGTGGGGATGGGTTGTTCGCCTTTGTGGATGATGGCCAACTTGTGCTGTTTGTACGGTTTGGTCTTTTCCTTCGGCGGTTCTTGCTCAAGATCGGTGGGGAGGACTAGGGTGCAAGTGACGTATGGGCGGATATCGTCTGCGTCTCGACCTGCGGGGAGGGGAAGGTCGGTAGCACCAGCAATGTGGAGTTTGAGCTTTCGACGACCGAGAGAAGTGTTTCCGTCGCCACCGATGCGAAGACCGGGAGGTTTGAGGACATAGCCGTCCGAGCCGGAGAATAGAGCTTCGTTGAGCTGTACACTGTGATCGAATGTTTGCCAGTTGAGGGCACAAACTTGGGCACCAACGCCCCAGAACGGGACAGGATTAAGGTTCTTGGAGCTGATTCTGGTGCCTTTGGGATAGACACGCATCAGGTGTTCAGCGTTGTGCTTCTTGATAGCAGCTGCTTGCTTTGGCAGCAAATCAAGAAGGCCGGTCTCGGAGATATTGATGAGGTGATCGTGCGGGCCGTTGGTCAAGGTAGAAGTGTACCAGGAGTCGTTAGTGGGTTTGACAGACTGAGCATAGACACCCAGAGCGCAAAGTTCAGGGATGATGGGTGTCTTGGCCTGGTTTCTCTTCTCTTTTGTCTTTTTCTCTTCGTCGTCGTCATCTTGATCTGGCTGCTCGACAGGAGCTTTGTCAGCAGGGTGGAACTCGACCATGACAGCGATCTTTGCACCCAGATGATCGAGAGCAGTATGCTCGGAAGCAGGCTCGCTCTTATCAACAGGTCCACTGATGAGCAGGTCTCCCCACACCTCATGCATGATCTCGACCAATCTCTTCTGTCCAGCATGTCCGCAATGATTCTCGAGCGACAGCAACACCGGTGCAACTTTGAAGCTTTGATCGCGCTTAGCTTCCTCCTCTTCCTTCTGGATGGCCTGCTTCATTGTCTCGCACACTGCTCGGAAGGGAATATGCGAAGCCAACGTGTACCCGTGGGTGACCTTGGGCTCGCTCGGATTGTCGTCGTTGTCCCATGCATCGATCTCGACACACCTTGCGCCAGTCACGAGCACGTGCTCGTATGCCACTGCCGAGGAGCTACCGTAAAGCTGGTGAGCAAGCAAATACGTGTTGTGGGACGAACTGATAAAGTATTCGCTCAGCGGTCTGCTTCTGTCCCTCACGTAGTCGGGCACATCAATGTGTGATTTGTCCACAAACTCCTTCAGCGGCTGCGAGCTCTGTGCCTTGGGATCGTCCAACGCAGCATCGGAGGATGAAAGCAGATTTTGGTCGACAAGGAACTGGCGAAGAGCATGACTGACACGAAGCTCTGACTTGGTGATCTTGGTTCGACGAGCAGCATGTCCACCACCAGCAATAGAGTCGAACTCGACCTCTTCACCAAGGTTGTCACCTCCTCCTTCGGGGTCAGAGGAAGCGGTCTTGGAGAAAGGGTTGAGCTTGGCAAATTTGGAGGTGAGGATAGAGGGAGCGGGCTCGCCGTCCTTGGTGTGGGGGTCCTTGTTGTCCGACATGGTTGCAGAGTGAAGAATGGTTGGTGGGAGGGAAGGTGGAAGAGAAGCTACAGAGCTCGGCAAGCTGAGGTGATGTAGGCTTTGGCTTTCAGCACTCGGAAAGCTCAGTTCAGAACGAGGAGGCACAATCGCTACGGATGCATGAGCTTGTGGTTGTGGAGGCATGCCGGTCGCACGCACAGACACCGTGCGAGCGTTATTTTGCTGAAAGCGCTCGAGCCAGTTCTTTGAATATTCCCCGAATGCGCTTGTGACCCTTACAGAACAGCGTGGCCTCGTCCTCCCCCAAACGGAGGCGGCTCGCAGCGTGGCAGTCGATTTGGGTTTGGACGGCCACGATTCTCATCGTAAGTGACAAGAACGGGCATGAGGGAGCCATAAGTGAAGCTGTCACGGGTGAATCTTGACATGGACAACGCGTCAACACACAAGAGAGACTCATTGGAAGGAGATCAATGCCCCCTTTGCAAAGGGGAATCGTCAGGTCGCTGGTCTTGGATACCGCATGTGTCAAATTGTCGCAGTCAATCTCAGATGCTCAAGGTGACGTTGCCGAGCTTGTCGTACTGTCTCGATGCTTGTTGCCGTCACCCGATCCCCATCGCCAAGTGCCGATAGCCGGTACATCAGGATGCAGTCCCTCTCCGTGGTCTGGCCTTTCCCCAACATATGTACCAACCCAGTTGAAGTGTGAGGAAGCCAGCTCAACCTCAGCATCACATTCTTTTTTTTCCACACGCTGTCACAGCAGACCCATTCATCTGAGGTTATGGGATTGAATTGAGGTTTTACATGCACCGAGTAACACACCCGGGACTCTGCGCTTAGTGCTTCTCGATATCCTGCTCGAGAACGAATCGGTATCGGATGTCGTTCTCCTCGACCCTCTTGACGGCCACGGAGCAGTCCTTCATGGGAAGAACCTCGACCCAAGGCTGAATGTTCTTCTCAGCAGCCAACTCGAGCATCTGCAAAGCCTCCTTCTTGCTACCAATGTGGGAAGAGCCCATCAAGCAACCATTACCAGCAAAGTTCTGGATCCTGACCTTGAAGACATCCTCGGGCATACCGACGCAAATGAGTCGGCCGTGAACCTTGAGGGTGCTAAGGATCGAGGCAAGATCAACAGCGTTGGACGAGGCGGTGTTGATGATAAGGTCGAAAGGCTTGGACTTGTACTCTTCGGCCCAGTTGAGGTTCTCGGCAGTGGAAACGAATTCCTTAGCACCCATCTTGAGAGCGTCCTCCTTCTTGCGCGGAGAGTGTGAGATGGCAACAACCTCAGCACCGAGGGCGTGGGCGAACATGACACCAAAGTGGCCAAGACCACCGATACCCACGATACCGACACGCTTGCCAGGGCCAGCACCGTTGCGGATGAGAGGGGAGAAGAGAGTGAGACCACCGCAGAGCATAGGAGCCGCATGCTCGGACTTGATCTTCTCAGGAATGGGGAAAACGAACTACTGTTGAGTTCGAATATGCGTACTATATCCGCCTTGGGCTTGCGTTCCGCAATGGTGCGAGCTATTGTATGTGTCTACCATGCCTAACTTGCCATTACCTTGACAATACTGCTCCTCGGCGTCTTTACATGGTACACACTCGCCGCAAGAGTCTGAAATGATGGTTCCAAGGACAAATCGCGAAGGTTAGTGAGATTGAACGCGCAAAGTTGGACAGGCACTAAAAGGTGGAGCACAGTTCTCTTCAAAAAGCGAATGATGAAGCACCGAGCGTGCAAGCATGCGGGCTTCTTGTTATGGTACTCACCAACCTGGGCGCCGACACCGACACGATCGCCGACCTTGATACCCTTAACGTTCTTGCCGACCTTGGTAGCAGTACCGATGATCTCGTGACCGGGGATGCAGAAGTCGTGGCTCAAGGGACCCCAACCACCAGAGATGGTGTGGACATCAGAACCACAAACACCGCAGTGAGTGATGGCGATGTCGACATCGTTGTCGGTCTCCTTCTTGAGGTCGAAGTCGTAGACCTTGAAGTCGGTCCAATTCTTGGTGTCAGCGATACCGTATCCGCGAGGCATAATGAAGTAGTCTTTGCGTTGTGGAGAGGTAAAAGTGATAGTAGTGATGGTGGAGACGATGATTGGGAGCAAATAGAAAGGAAGCGAGACCTATATATATGGCCACAGGGGGCGTGGTGAGTGGGGGGGCGGCGTTGCTGAGCAGAGGTGCTCTGATTGGGACGGCTATGGAAACTGCGAGCGATGAGCTCACACTTTGCTCTGATTTCCTGTCTGCTTGCTGGTCCGTGAGAAAAAGCTGATGCATGGCACAACCCCACGTTGACTGTTCGTGCACCTTTCTTCTAATTGGCGCCCGTGCTCGCGATGATGATGTCGTGAGATACGAAAATGCTCACTGACACACTGCTTCAGTGCCCACTCTGTACTCGGCAAACACACGACATCATCTCTCAAAATTGAAATTCAGAATCCTCCGTCTTCGCTTGCTGTTTCGGCTCTGTTCGGCGACTTTTTGTGCGATCACCGATGCAGCAGAGAGAGCTTTGACTTGCTTGCTTGCTTGCTTATAGCGAGGGAATTGTGAAGCCTAGATCAGACCCACTCCTTCACCAGCATGCATTCAGGCTTTCTGAAGCGCAGTCCTCACTGAAACAAGACAATCGAGAAGAGCAATGGCAAACAGAAGATCCTAACCAAGGGAACAGAGAGAGATTGCCGATGTCACTCAAGCTCCCCACGCGAGATGACATGATTGCCGTTTGCTGCCTGATTTTTGCTGGATTTTCGTGTCCTCTTTTTCTGCTTCTTTTCCGCACGTTAATTTCTACCTGTCATGATGCATTGCCGTCTTCCGAGTCTCAATTTCTTCTTGGACTTACTTTTTCCACATCATCTGCTCCCACCTCAACCTGACCCCATCTCTCACCCTCATCGAAGCTCTCACCATGTCGACATCTGCATCGTCATCCAGCAGCGCCATGCTGCCGACACTCGTTGCTGTCTCGATTGCTTCACTCACCGTCGGCTACTTTGCTGGCATGGGGCGCTCCCTCTTCTCTTACAACGCCAACTCACGCCGCATCCTCTCCACCGACTCTGATGACGAATCAGACCTCGACTCGGATCAAGAGCTCGCCGCAATCTCTGACAACTACAACACCTCCGGCTCCGGCATGGAAGCAGAAGAGTGCAAAATGATCTTGGCTGTACGAATGGATATCAAGATGGAAAAGGGCAAGATTGCCGCTCAGTGTGGACACGCTACGCTGGCTGTTTACAAGACGGCCAAGAAGTTGACACCGAAATTCATCAAGCAGTGGGAGAGGAGGGGACAGGCAAAAGTGGCCGTCAAGTGTCCGGATGAGGACAAGATGCTGGAGTTGGAAAAGAAGGCCAAGCAGTTGGGTATTGCTGCTAGAAGTATCATTGATGCTGGACGTACACAGATTGCACCAAACACAAGAACAGTGCTCGGCCTTGGACCTGCTCCTGTCTCATTGATGAACCAGCTCACGGGCAACCTCAAGCTTCTCTAGACTCAACGCATACGCATCTGCACAAACATAGACAACATCCTCGCATCAATCATCAGCAGCAACTTTCACAGCTTGACAACAATGTTTGCGTTTCAGATATTTGAACGGTGACATTGACATGTGCGTGGTCAGCATCGCCGCTGCGGCATCAAGTAAGCAGGACTGCGGCTCAGTTGGTCGCTTCAGCAACCATCGACTTCCACTTGCGCTGGATCACAATCGATTCTCTGAAGATCTGTTTGTGCAAGAACAGGGGAGAGCCGCGAATCATGTCAGTATCTCAATGCTTTCTCAATCTCTCGAAGCTGTGACGACTAACCTTGTACTTGACATCCAACAACTTGGCCAACTTCTCATCCTTCTGTGGGAAAACCAAGGTGCCCGGCTTGGTCATTCTCACCATAAGATCCCAAAGATGATCCTTGTACTTGAACGAGCTCTCCTCTGCCTTCTTCTGATCCTTAATCTCCGTCGCTTCCTTTGGCGCCCAATCTCCACTTGCTCCACTACCCTGTGGATCCTTGACATCAGCCGCAAATCTACCCAGAATCGCCGATCCAGCAACAACACTAGCTGACGAGCTGAAAGGCAATTGAACGGGCATGTTGCACACATCTGCGATCAATTGCATGAATACCGGGTTCTTGACGTGTCCACCACTCATGTAAATCGAATCGATCTTGTGGCCCTTTGCGTTCATCTCCTCCACGATGTGTCGGGTTTGCAGAGCAATGGCTTCCAGGGTGGCGTAGTACTTGAGTGCGAGTTCAGTAAGACCGCGATCGAGTTTGAGACCAGTGATCATACCACGCATGGTCGAGTCGGCGAGTGGCGAACGGTTGCCGTGGAAGTCAGGGTAAATGAAGAGGTCCTTTGTGAGGTGAGATGCGTGAGGAGCAGAAGCCTCAGCTGCGAGCGAGTCGATCTTGTCGTGAAGGACAGTGAAGAGCGATCGGTTGGTTTCGGAAGCAAGAGTGCGGAGGTGGGGAGAAGCAGGGTGGGTGTCGATGATGAAGTCAATGAGTTGGCCTGTAGAGGATTGACCACCTTCGTTCATCCAGAGGCCAGGGAAGACGGCATGCTTGTAGGGGCCCCAGACGCCGTCGACAAGGATACCGTCGGGTGATTGGACGCAGTAGCACGTACTTGTGCCTGCAATGGCAGCGAGACGGTTCTGCGAGCTGATGAGGGAGGGGTGGTTGTTCTCTTCGCTGACAGGGTTCGTGGCGGGAGCAGCGACAGTGCCAACCCAGCCCGCGTAGGCGTCGATCAAAGCGGAGCCAACTGCTGTTCCTGGAAGCAATCCAAGCTCAGCGGCAACGTCTGCAGTAAGTCCATCACCGACAGGCTGACCTGCAGTGAGGACGATGCCGTTGCGACCGGGTACTCCACCAAGCTGCTTGAAGTCATCCTTCACCAACTCGCCCAGCCCGATTTGATCGAAGAAGTCGGGTTGCCATCCCAACTCCGACCCATCCACTCCCGGAGGGATATAAGAGCACTTGCAAACCAGCGAGCAGTTGCTTCTCGCTAACGAGCCTGTCGCTTTGTACGTAAGATAGTCGGGCAAATCGAAGAACATGCACTGCTTGAACAGCTCTGAAGGCATGTGCTTCTTCAACCACAAGATCTTCGGGACCTCCATCTCGAGCGACATGGTCTTTCCGACGTAGTTGAGCACCTTGGAACCGGTAGCGTTGATCAACGCCGCCTCGTCCTCTGCGCGGTGGTCGGCCCACAGAATAACGTTGCGTTCTCCTGGACCCCACTCGCTGCTGTTCGAACCAGAAGGCTGTGGTGTGACTGCGATCGGGTTGCCGTTGAAGTCCGTGACGGCGAGAGAGCATGTCGCGTCGAAACCAAGACCTTTGATGTGGGAGAGGTCAACTTTAGATGCGGCGACGACCTGTGTGATGGCGAGCTTGATCTGGGACCAGATATCGGTGGTGGACTGTTCAAAGATGCGCGAGTCGGACTCGAGACGGTATGTCTGTGTGGCATGGGTTGACTCGGCGAGAATGTTGCCGTTGTCGTCGACCAAGGCTGCTCTGGCCGAGCCGGTGCCGCTGTTGTCCTCAACGACGAAGAAGAAATGAGCTCTGTCAGCGTATCACTCTCAGCTGCGAAGAAGCCGACGATGGTGCTACTTACACGTCGACGCCGATATAGTAGTACTTGCTAGCGTCTGCTGTCATTGTTGCAGGCGATTTGGGGGTTGTGATGGACCGAAGGAGAGATTAGGACGTCTGGTGAAGGTCCTTCTTGAGAATCTGCAGGTGTTGTTCAATCGAGTTTCTGGTGGAAACAAATAAGTACTGTTCTGTAGCCGTATGCACATCTTCCAAAACTTTGCAGCCGCACAGACCAACCAACGTCAGAGAACAAGAAGATTTGCCTCCCCACACTCACGACTACAGTCGAACCTCTCGAAATGACACATTATTTATTTTAAAATTTTCGTAAATTATTTTAACATCCTCAAGCAGTAGAATTCTTGTAGCTCATCACTCAGAGTACCTATGGAAGTGTGAGAGCCTTTAAACTGAATGTGTGACTATAGAATTAATTGTGATACAGTGAGTCAAGAGCAACAGGCTGAGAAAGCATCTGAAACTTTTTGGGTCAGAAGACCATGGTCTGCCAGGGTATCCTGAGCTGACTTGAGAGCCTTAAGCTGCTCTTCCACCACTCCTGTAGCACTCTATGGGCCCTTGTCAAACTCTGCTGATGCTACAGATGGGCTAGGATTCCAAAGTGTCTTCAGTATCCTCTATCTCTGCCGGTGCTTCCTCCTCACCTGATGATCACACTACATCACAGACAGTTGCCTCTGTCAGCTTCTTCAGTATCCAGAACTGATTGAGAGGCTCAGAACGATATACATATCATATACCTTTGAAGCATTATGTAAGCACTGTAAGATGACACTAGAATTTTTGCTCCTTTTTTAGGCCAAAATTAAAATGCGATTTTTGAATTATTTTATTCAATTTACATGTGTCATTTCGAGAGGTTCGACTGTACGCTCTCCCGCTGTGGGATGAGTGGGCAGTCCTTTGTGTGTGGGAGAAGAAAGCGGGAAACACGCTCTGCAACGGTGACGAAATTCGCCGAGGTCATCGAAATTCTTTCTTTGTTACATTGCCAATTCCAACAAATAAAAATTGGCGAGTGCGAAACGCGGCGTCAGCGGATCGCGGCAACTTGGTCGGGCATTCGAAATAGCTGAACTCTTGATGCTAAACGAGAACGGGTGAGCTTAACGAGCCTCTCTCGCGCTCTATTGTACGTATCTCAGCACCAGTCGAAGCGAGGGTAGGGCTAAGACTGAGCGAATATGGCCTTCCCGAGGTCGCATGACCAGCTCGCCTCTCTATCGCAGAGCATATTGGCCAGCAGTATTTAATGGCTCACCGAAGCTGAGCTCTTTGAAGCTTTCCTCGTCCTGCTTTTCTCTCCTTATCGTACCAGCAGATAACGCTAGACTGCAAGAATGATCACCAGACATACGCTCTGCCTCCTGATTGCCGCCCTCGGAGCTGTCTCCATTGTGCAATCGCACACACGCTCTCCTGGCCTGGACGAAGACCATCACGGGGCATGGCCTCACAGCTCTGCCGAGTTCGCTCCCATCCCTCTGGTCGAGTTTCCTTCCAACGACAACCCTGACCCCTGGACGAACAAATATGCTGGGGTAGCCAAGCCAGCTTACGCTGGTGTCAATACGTACGCTCACCTTCCCACGGCAAAATGCCTCAACGACCCCAACCAGCTCTTCGATGTTGCCATCCTCGGAATCCCGTATGATCTGACGGTGACGTATCGACCAGGAGCAAGGTTCGGTCCCAATGCGATCAGGCAGGCTAGTCGAAGGCAGCGAGCCGGCCGGACTTTCTCCTTGCACCACATGCAAGACCCTTATGCGACTGGTCTCCGCTTCCTCGATTGCGATGGTATCCCCACCTCTGGCTATGACCCCGCACTAGCTATTGACCAGATCGAAGCGGCCTATACGTCTCTTCTCCAACGCACTCCGGCATCCGACCCTTCTCTGCACATCTCCTCTCCTCCGAGTGCAGCTGTGTCTCCGGAAGCCTGGTCAGCATTCACCACCGCACCTTATGCAGCCGACCTCAAACCCCATCCCAAAATAGTCTCTCTCGGAGGAGACCACACTATCGTCCTCCCCATCCTCCGTTCCCTCCATCGCGTCTACGGTCCCATCGCAGTCATCCACTTCGATGCTCACCTCGATACTTGGCCACCCGAAGTCTCCCCTCACGGCTCTCCAACACGTCAACACCAGATCCAACACGGCACATTCTTCTGACAAGCTTCGCTCGAAGGGCTCATCGCCCGCAATCAGTCTATTCACGCTGGTATTCGCACTAGACTGGGCAGCTATGACGACATCGAACACGATTCGTCCATCGGATTCGATATTATCACCTCTGATGATATTGATGATCTGGGCATTCCGACGATTATCAGCAACATTAGGGAGAGGGTTGGGACTATGCCTGTATATCTCAGTATTGATATCGATACGCTCGATCCAGGATTTGCACCGGGTACAGGAACGCTCGAAAGCGCGGGTTGGAGTCCAAGAGAGCTCAGGAGGATTATGAGGGGATTGGAAGGGCTAAACTTTGTTGGATTTGACTTGGTCGAGGTAAGCCCGGCATATGATCAGGCTGAGATCACGGCTTATGCTGCTAGCGATCTCATCTACGAGTTCATGAATCTGCTGACCAGAGGTAATGCAATGCAGAGTAAGGGCAAGGTTGCCGAGCCGAAGAGCAAGGCTAAGGGGAAGAAAGGGAAGAGCAAGCTGGGCGCTCTGCTGAGCCATGGTGACGAGCTGTAAATATTGCATTGCTTGTCATTCATCTATTGACCCATCTTATCGACATACATTTCAGACTCATCACTGTGCGTGAAGAGTCCGAAGATTGAATCGAGTGTCGATGAAGTATCTTTGATTGTGAGCGTGGTGTGAGAGGTGTTCTGCAAGATTTCTTGCGGAGGCTTCTCAGCGAAGAAATATTGCTGGACCCTGCATTTCTTCTCATCTGTCTCACCGTCAACCACCCACCAAGTCTTCTTTCCGCAACTCGACCCAGCATGCTACCATACATATGCGGGACCTCGCCATGACCGCTGCGTCGCATGGATTCCCGAATCGTCGATGCCACATCCGATCGTTGAAGCAGACCGTCGCAAGGAAGACTCTTCGTAGATCCGATCACAAGACCAGCACTCAAGGAACTCAGCCACGATGCCGTCCTCCGTCGCCAAGCACACCATCCCGCCCTTTTATGCCTGCTACTTCCTACGCTCTCTCTCATCTCCAGGGATCACCTACATCGGCTCCACTCCAGCTCCTCCCCGTCGCAAGCGCCAGCACAATGGAGACCTGACACAAGGAGCCTACAAGACCGCTCGTGCCCGACCTTGGGAGATGGAATGCATCGTATACGGATTCTCCTCCAAGATCGCTGCCCTGCAGTTTGAGTGGGCTTGGGCGAAACCAAATCTTTCTCGACACTTGAAGTTCCTCGCCTCAGAGCATACCTCCGACGGTACAGCGTCCGACACAGCTGCTCTGGCAGGATTGCCTTTGTTTCCATCAACAAGCATGACACCGGCTCAAACGAAATGGGGTCGACCAAAGAGACAGAGAGCCAGGCCACCATCAACACCGAACGCTAGGCTACTGACTATGAGGGCGCTCCTTAGATCGGAGCCGTTCTGTGGTTGGGGCTTGAAGCTTGCCTTCTTTACCGAATGGAGTTGGCTCGCGTATCAGAGGCTCGAAGCTCTGCAACAGCATGAGGAGAGCAACAGCGCAGAACCAACTGCATTGAGGCTGCACAGATACAGTCGATCAGGCAAGCCTCTGCATCCACTATATCCTGTTGCTGTGTGTGACTTCACCGGTGTCGACGGCAAACGGATACCTCTGGTTCACGTTTCACAGCAGCAAAGGCTCAGTGCAGGGGTGGCAGACCAACCCGTGAAGAAGAGACAGACGAGCAAGAAGAAAGAAGAGGACGACAAGGAGGCTGCTCAATGGCCAGAGACGCTACCTCGATCGGCCAATTTGAAGGGGCTAGACGCTTGTATACAGGATCTTGACACATTTCCGATGCCACCACCCGTGATCGCGAGCAGCGACTTGACAAAGAAAGCGAAGCGCATCACAAAGGCGAGCAAAGGTGCTGCGGCAGAGCAGAATGTGGACGAGGAAGAGGATGGAGCAAGTGACGAAGAAGTCGAGGATGCAGAGCCAGTGCTCGGCAGTGCACCACTTGCGAACGCATCAGCAAGAGCACTGCGACGGATGAGATTCGACGATACCGACGTGGAAGAGATGGAGTGGAAGCAGTTCGAGCACGTCGTGGCCAACCGAGGACAGTCGATCGGCGACTTCATGCAGACTTGCGTCGATCGTCACGTAGCAGCCCAAGACGCTCGTACCGCTGACGCTGCTCCACCGGCTCTGTCAGCCCCATGCTCTATGTGTAGAGAGCCAATCGACCTCACACGTCAGCTGGACTTTGCTCTCTGTCCCGAGCCGCAATCCGGCACTCAGCCAGTAGTCTCATCGTCCTCCGCTACCGTCCCAGAGGGCCAGTCCCCGACCGTGGATGCACACAGCTGTAGCTCCATTTTCCACGTCAGCTGCCTCGCCGACTCTTTCCTCCAGCAACAGCAGAGCAAAAGCGTGGCTGACGAAGCTAACAGCAGCAGGAACACAGTGCTTCCCACTCACGGATCATGTCCATCCCACACTTGTGGGAGTGAGGTGGCCACGTGGGCGGATGTGGTCAGAGGCATGTACCGCCGGCACGAACGTTTCGAGCGACTCTTACACTTCCTTGTACGCTCTGGGAAAACGCTGGAGGAGCACCTGAACCCAACAGAGGTCGAAGCTCCAGCTAAGGCGCCTAAGGCGAGGAGCAAGGCGAAAGCGACGAGGAAAGAGGTCGATGCAGACGATGGCGAAGACACAATCGACACAGGGAAGAAACCCAAGGCCTCTAAGGCGAAGAGAAAGTCTGCAACTAACACAGAAGGAGAAACGACAGGTGCAGAGGAAGAGGTGCTAGTCGAAGAAAGGAGCAAAGCCAAGAAGAAGGCCCCTGCTCGTAAAGCAAAAGGCGTTGTTGATCTGGATCAGATCATTGACCTTACATGATCCCTGCTCAAGATCACTTTGCACATCACTTTCATCACGGTCAGCGCTCAATCCTGGCAAAGCCGTAGCAAGCGCTTAGATGGTGTATCAATTCCAGCGAAACATACTATCATTTGTTTTTCATCCTCTGCTGTCGATCTCTCCACCACAACCTGCCAGCCTCGTAACTGCTGAGATACACACCAGCTCCCAAAGCCGTCCACGCACCTCTCAAAGCACCACCTTTCATCAGCGCCTTCCATCCTTCCTTCACCGCAATATCCTTCATCGTAGCCACCACTCCCTTGACACCCTCTGTACCCGTGTCGAGCATGATTCGTGTCTTTGCTACATCGATCGGTGTTGTCACTACAGCCGCAAAAGAGCCTGCTATCGCCGCTGACCCTCCCGCGACAAGACCTGCTTTTGTGAACTCACTCGCAACACTGGTCTCGTCCCTCGCTGCTTTTCGTCTAAAGTCTTCGGATGAGCGGACGTCGTCAACGCCACCATCTTTGTGCGTTGCTGCTTTGAGACCTGCCCATTTGCCGAATGTTTCTCGGAGCGATTCGTATATCGGGAATTGCAGCGCTGTAAATGGGAGGTTGCGACCCGCTAGCGAAAGATAAGAGCGACCGAAAGTAGACGCTAGAGGTGCTATCGCTGTTCGAGATCCGGAAGACTTGCCGTTGCTGCTCCTCATTTGCTGTAGCTTCTCTTGTGTGTCAAGGACGACGTTTCTCGCTGTTGATGCTGCGCTGCCTGACGGAGCCTGCTTTGTCACTTTATTGGCCGCATGCTTGACCGTCTCCTTTGCTATCTGTGCTTCTGACTCGCCTGGTTCTGCGTTTCTGATCACTTCCTTCGCTGCACTTGCTGCTGTCGTTGCAGGGCAGGACGCTGAGGTATTGCTTCCGCTTGCTGTGGATTGAGATCGGTTCTGCTGCTTGTTGACGACCTGTGCTCGCTGTTTGATGATCTCTGCAGGTGTCAATACCAGGCATGAGATGAGCTCTGCTGTTGAGCTAGCAAGCATGTGCGATAATGCTGGCGGGGCATTTGCCAGTGGTGAACTTGAAGAAGCGAGCATGCTTTTTGTCTCCTCATAGGTGGTAAAGAACAGCCCCGCTGCAGGGAGGGTTGCAATGATGACACTGCCAACACCTTGATACAGGCCTCCGTAGAGACCTCTGCCTGATGGGAAACGGGTGGTGTAGTCGGGTGCTTGGAGACGAGTCTTGAGGGTATCGAGAGGGTAGATGAGGAGGTCGACTGTGAACGCCGCGAGAGCGCCGGCCACTACTGTGTCCATGTTTGCCTTTTTCGAACTTTGTTAGTGCTCTAGCTTGTTTTGAGGAGTGTCAAGCTGAGATCATATCTTCAAATGGCGTCGAGAAGCATGTCGTTCTTCGAGAAAGTTGCCGATATGGCTAAGCTAGCTGACTGATTCGTCGAGTGAGCTTCGGCTGTATCATAACGTCAGAAGAAGTAAGGTGGAGGTTCAGCATGATTTCGGAAGTCGGTCATCGTTGTACCCGAACCCTTGTCCGACTCGATGCTCGACTTTGTTGCTTGTTTATCATCACTCGTGGCATCAATCGTGAATCGTGAGAAGTCTGTCTTCTGACCTCGATCGACGTAGGCTTGCTCTTGATATGCTGCTGCAGTCGACGGCAAGTCCCGAGCTAACCTAGCAGACTCGTTCTTAACGTCGCCGTTGATGCAAGGCATATTTTGGAATTGAGCTCCTTCTCTTGTTTGCCACCGTTGTTGACAGCCGAGTAAAGGCGGGACTGAAATTGACCTGCTGCACAAAGAACGGAACGTGCCCATCTTTTGGAAGAATCACGGCGTCTAAGCGAGCAATAACGCAACTCCGCTTTAGCGCCAAAGCTTCGCCGACAACACTTTGACCTTTTCAACGCTGACTGAACGTAACCAGTGATGTTGTAGCAAGCGGAAATAGGGTACAAAGCATGGGGCGTTGCCGCTGCTTGTGGGAATGATGGTGGGCCCCAAGCCGCTTCATCGGATTCAAAAGTATAAAGGTTCCACTCCCATTCGCTTAACCAGCATTTGTTAACATCATCAACTCCTCTCCCCGCAACACGACAAATATGCTGTCACAGCTTACACTGGCGCTGCCCATCCTTTCCGCCTTGACTGCTACCGTTTCCGGGGCTGCTATCAAGATGCGCGACGGTGGCATCAATCCTTCCGACTTCCGCTCCAAGGGCCTGGTTGCTATCGGCCAGTACTCGGCCAGCAACCGTGACAAGAACAACGAGACCATCGGCGGTATTGGATCAGCTGGTGCACTCGTACCTGGTCAATATTCTCGCAACGGCAACGTTTATTCCGGTCAGTTCTATCTCCAGCCTGACCGTGGCTACAATGTCGAGACCACTATCGACTACGTTGCGCGTCGTCACACTTTCGACTTCGCTTTCCAAGAGTACACTGGCTCGGACAACCTATCCTTCAGCCAAGCTACTAAGCTCTTCAACATGACCTATCGCGACTCCTTGTTCTATCACGAAAGTTCTGGAAAGAACACGACCGGTCTCGACCCTACAGCAGTGAGAACCGGCGGTTTGAGCGGTAGCAGCTCGAGCGATGGGCCTCTTGCAGCGGCAAACACACCCAACAACGCCTTGTCGCTCTCCTTCGATAGTGAAGGCATCTCTGCCAATCCAGATGGCACTTTCTGGGTCTCGGATGAGTACACTCCTGGTATCTACAAGCTCGCCTCGGATGGCACCATTATCGCTTATATCGCCCCACCTGAAGCTGTTCTGCCCCACATCAATGGCAAGTACAACTTTACTTCCAAGTCGACCCCTGATTCAGGCCACAGCCCCAACGCCGGCTTCGAGGGTATGACTGTCTCCTGGGACGGCAACCAGCTTTTTGCTGTCCTCCAATCGGCCACAGCTCAGGACGGCGGCGATGGTGCCCCTTACCTGCGCATCTTTGAATGGGACATTTCTTCGCTTTCTGGGGTCACCACGTACCAGGATGGTGCCAACCCTGGCAACAACGCCAAGCTAATCGCCGAGTACGCATTCAAGGCGCCCACTTCCAGCAAGGGCAAAGCACGCAACATCAACGACTTGATCTACCTCGGCCACAAGACTGTCGGCATTCTTGTCCGCGATGGCAACGGTTTCGGCAGCGACGACAGCGGCGTCAACTACAAGCGTATTGACATCCTCGACCTTTCCACAGCCACCAACCTTGCCAACACCAAGTACGACCAGGCCACCGGCGCCATCGCTCCCGGCGGCAAGCTCGCAAGCGGCATTGACCTCGCAGCTTACAGCAGCCTTGTGGACTACACCAGCGGCCTGAGCAAGTTTGGCATGCACAGTTCCGGCAGCCCTGTCGACCCCACCCTTCTGGCTGCAAAGATCGAGAGCTTGATCCTCCTGCCCACTTTGCCCAAGTCTGACAGCGATAGCGACTTTGACAAGGACGAATACTTTATCATTTCGATCAGCGACAATGACTTCCAGACCAAGAAGGGCTACATGAGGGCTATTGGAGATTACTCGGCCGCTTACCCTCAGGACGTGCCTACGCAGCTGTTTGTTTTCAAGGTCAAGTTGCCCGGTGTGAACAGGTCCGACTTGATCACTCGTCTTGCTTTGTCTCAGTAAAGGGTTTCGGGATTCGCGGACCTTGTATCTGCAAGACTGTTGTTTGTCAGTGCAATGACGAGTGACTAACGATCCGTCGATAGATCCCGTTCTGTTTGTGTGTTGTAGCCTGAGATCACACGTGCTCGAGAGCCAGCTGAAAAACAGACAGGAGTTCAGTTTGTTACTTATGTTTTCTATCTTCTCAGCCAAGAGGAAGGAGCTGCTGAGTAGGAAAGGGTCCCGCGAAGATCCGCAGATCAAAGCTGCCCTTCCGCGCCTGTCTTCTGCTTCGGGTGCCGCCTTTCCGAGCCACTAGACGAAGCACACGTTCCTAGCGCTCCTCGCGCCGAGCAACCCGAACACCATCTGATTGTTACTCACGCAGACACCTCTGCATGGAAAGTGAAGTGCAAAGGCTTTGGTGGGTTGTGGAGCGGTTAGTGTTCTGAGAAGATGGCGAGAGCTGCGCAAAGCGATGCGAAACTTGAAAGGTGTCCACGTTCTGAGCTCGCTTATTTTTTGCTTGGCAGTCGTACATAAAAAGTAAAGACGCATTCGTGTCGGTGAAAGGGAGAGCGAGAGCCTCCGGTTGAGAAGCATCTTGCAGATGCAGAACCGCAGGCTTCCACGCACGGATCCTGTCGATGGATCAAATGAGAGCATGCTCATTGGTTGTCCTTCTCCGCAGATCGATCCGATTGCAAAGCAACGCTTGACCTTCCTCCGTTTGCACCGTTGACCAGCAGCATCCATGCATGGACGCTTCTTGTAGTTGCAACACCGACTTCCATCTTGCCTTCTCTGCGTGGGAACCTCATGGTGGGGCAGGCCCACGTTTCTGCAGCTGTACGCTCAAGCTTGTTCCACAAGGAAGCATGAACAGACTTTCAGATCGAAGTCGAATGTTGCATTGATGAAAGGCAATTCTGGCGAAGCGTGAGAATGGATAGCCGGCGACTTTTCGTGCCGCTGTGAAACAACAAGGACAAAATATCCGTTTAGGAAGGAAGGTCTGCGCTCGCTAAGCGACTTTGCCTTCACAAAATGCTTGGATGGAAGCAAGCGAGCCTAAAACGTGGGTTCCTTCTCACACACTCCTCCAAGGTGAACCAAGATTCGACCTCGTAGCGTTGCGAGACATGCCCTCGCTTGCACTTCGCTTTCCTGTTTGGGAGGAGAAGATCTTCTTGACCTTTTGCTGCTGAGGTCTGTGCAGTCTGTGCACCATGGGCACTATGGCTCAAAGACGCTACAGGATCTATTCGGTCCGCTTTCACTCATGTCAAGCGAGATATATAAGGGTCCTCAATGCTTGCTGAAAACAAATGATGTGTCCTCGTGCAAACACCACTCAGTCTCGACAACCATGAAGACTACTTTCGCCCCCTTCGCGGCGCTTGCCGCTGCGCTCGTCGCCTCCGTCTCGGCCTTGGCCCCTTTGGAGCGCAACCTTGCCTACCGTTCACCCTCGCTCTCGTTGAGCAATGGTGAACGTCTCAGCCACGACATCGAGCACATCGGTACTCAGATCAAGAAGCGTGCCTACGACGCCTACGTCACCTCCAAGGTCGAGGGCAAGGCCAAGCGCAACAACGGCGGCAACAAGAAGGCAAACGGTCAGTACAAGACCGAAGCCGATTTCCTCGTCGAGAAGTACGACGGCAAGTACGGCTCTGACGGTCGTGATGCGTACAAGGGCAAGGTCACCTTCCCCTACGGCGTTGCTTCCGGTGATCCTTACCCCAACTCGGCCATTCTCTGGACTCACCCCGTTCCCGAGGACTCCAACACCAACCTCCCCGTCTGCTTGCGTTACCAGACCTCCAAGAGCAAGAACGACTTCTCCAAGGAGAACCTTGTCGACGACAGCTACGCCTGGACCACCAGCGAAGTAGACTACTCTTTCAAGGTCGAGACCACCAACCTCTCGCCCAAGACTCAGTACTACTACCGTTTCTTCTCTTGCCACGACCCTTCGGTCGTTTCACCCGTTGGCAGCTTCAAGTCGATCCCCGAATACAACGATGACCAGGTCGACTCGCTCAAGCTTTCTGTCTTCTCTTGTTCGAACCTTTCCTTCGGCTACTTCAACGCCTACCGTGCGGCTGCAGCCCGCAAGAACGCCGAGTACTTTGTTCACGTCGGTGACTACATCTACGAGGCTCGTGGTGACGGCAAGCAGGTGCCTGGCGAAGAGACTTACGGAAACGGTACCGCTCTCAACCGTGTCCCTGCTCCCGATCACGAGATCGTCACGCTTGAGGACTACCGTCTTCGTTACGGCTCGTACCGCAAGGACAAGGACCTCCAGGCTCTCCACGGTGAGATGGCTTTCTTCGGCACCTGGGACGACCATGAGGTAGCCGACAACTCGTACAACCATGGTACCGCCGACAGCAACAACACCGAGACTGGTGCTGTTCGCGGTGTCCGTTTCACCGAGCGCAAGCTTGCCGCTGTCAAGGCTTACTACGAGTGAATGCCCATTCGTCAGGTTGACACCACCGATTCTCTCCGTATCTGGCGTTCGTTCCGTTACGGCAAGCTCGCCGATCTCTTCCTCCTCGACACCCGTAACTTCGACCGTGACATCACCGACGTCTACTACAACACTGATGCTATCGCTGCTATCAGCAATGACACCGACCGCTCCCTCATGGGCGGCAAGCAGGAGCAGTGGCTCTACAACGGTATGATTCACTCCGAGCAGCGTGGTGCCGTCTGGAAGGTCATTACCCAACAGATCATCCAGAACTGGCAGAACTACGGTCAGCCCACCTTCATGTACAACTACGATGCTTGGCAGGGATACCGTGCCAACCGTCGTCGATTCTTCGACACCATCGTCAAGAACAATGTCCAGAACACCATCACTCTTGCTGGTGACTCTCATGCCAACTGGGTCTACGACACTGTCCCCGAAGACCGTCTCAACAACACCGCTTACGACCCCGCCACTGGTGACGGCTCCATCGGTGTCGAGTTTGCTGGTACCGCTGTCTCTTCTCCCTCTTCGTACGGTGCCAACCTCACTGCTGAGCGATACACCGCCAACGCCAAGAAGCTCGTCACCATCAACAGGAACTTGCAGTGGGCTGAGGGTGCTCACCGTGGTTACTTCGAGATTGATTTCTCCAAGACTGACTGCAACGCCAAGTTCTACGGTTACGTCAACAACACCAACCCCAACTCTGAGGAGCTCCTCGTTGCTCAGTTCAACGTCAAGAGGGGCGCTAACAAGTTGACTCGTCCCATCAACTACGGTATCACCCCTAACTCGGGCTTCTTGCAGGCTCAGGCCGTTGATTACAACAAGATGAAGTGGAACGGCACTGCTTTCGTCTAAGCTTTTCACTTTCCAAGCTTTCATCTTCACACCCTTCTCCTTGTTCAGTCGATGTCATCACGCTGTCGCCTTTGAAATGATAGAATCAAAACGATTGTCCTTCATCATGAGTTCTATGACTCGATGTGTGAAAGTCTAGATGTGTACAACACCATCGACACAGACAACGCAAGAACCACCAATCCAGATCTCCGGCTTCTTCGCATCCTTGCTTCGATCGATCGTGACACTGATCCTGCCCTTTCTCCCAATCGCTGTACCTTGCGAGTTGACATATTCATCCGCTGGACTCTCACCCGTCGACTCGAGCCACTTTGCGAAACCAGCATTTAACGACCCTGTCACAGGATCCTCTCCAATGTCTTCAAACACGAATGCCCTAATCTCATTCGCTACACTCTCCCCTTCTGAGTTCTTACCACCCTCATAAGGCCCAATGAAGCCGAGGAAGAGATCACGAATGCTGGCAATATTGCAAGAGGGTGCGTTGATGTTGATCTTGAGCACGTCAGCAGCGGATTTGAGCTTGATGCCGATCCATCGTGGGCCATTGTGAATGTGCCATGCATCGATGACGTGGTTGGGGTCAAGACAGAGAGCTTTGATGACACGATTCGTGGTGGTTTGATCGACTTTCTCGTGGCGAATGAAATCGGGTTCTGCGAAGCGAACGGTGTTAGCGTCTTGAGAGACTTGCAGCGAGACTAGACCGATACCGCATTCCTGTACTAGCTTTCCATCTCTCTCACTGAGCAGAGCAGAAGACTTTGCGGAGCCGAGATGTCGAAGGAACGAATGGAAGCTACCAAGCGTCGGATGGCCTGCAAAAGGAAGCCCTTCGAAAGGCGTGAAGATCTTCAATCTATAGTCGGCTTTAGAGTCAGAGGGAGGAAGAAGGAAGGTTGTCTCGGATAGGTTGGTCCAAGTTGCGAAGCGTTGCATTTGTTCTTGAGTGGGTGTGTGAAGGGATGGGTTGAGGCAGTTGACGACGGCGACGGGGTTGCCATAGTATGGAGTATCGGTGAAGACGTCCACCTGGTGGAAAGGGTATGTTGTCGTCTTGCCCGACATGATCGCTACACTACTCGAGGATCTCAGTTGAGTCCAGGTAGTGGTGTTGTCTAATGTGGGGGGAGGTCTTTAGTTCGTATTTATACCAGTTTGCTCGTATAGACTGCGACAGGTGTGCTTAGTGGTCCGTGCTGTCTTCGCTAGAGAGGAAGCGTAGTGTGATGCAGTGCTGGCTAGCAGGGTGCGTTGATATTGTCAGGCGAGGAGACACTAGCAAAATGGTGTCTATCTGAACGCGAATAGAGTGTCAAAGGTGAGTGTCGGAGGGCAAGACCGAGTCACGATGGGAAGGGTCCAACTCATTTCGGGTATAACGCTTTTAGATTGCCTTGCAATCAATCGCTACTCCGAGTCGAGTCAGAGCTCAGGTTGCCGAAGAAGCTTGCTTTTCGGGTGTTCATCGTCGCAAAACGCATCTGAACACCAGTATGCAAAAAGCAAGGTCAGACGGGCCTCCATGTCAAAGACTCGAGGGGGAGTCATGAGAAGCGGCTTTGCATTTAGAGGAGAGCACGTGGCAGCCGTGCGCCACGGAAAAGGATGTTACATTCGCATAAGGTCACACGTGGGTCATTCAGCCTAACGGGCACCGGCAAACGCACAGCTTCCGTACCGACACATGCAGAGCATCAACCTTGCTGGACAATAGGCTCACCGATGACTGCAGCGAATGACAATGCAAGTGGAAACTTTTTTTGTCACCACCAGGGCGGTTCCTTGTTGGACGGCTGCCGATGCGTGAAAAGGGAAGAGTTGAGAATTCGACCGGTCGGACAGAATTTAAGCTTCTACATGACTGCAGTGCGGCAGCTGCATCGGTTGACAGGAGGGTCGCACAAGCCAACCAAAGACAAAGCTTCAGGGTCTCGGCTCAGAGACTCGCTGCTTCCTGAACCGGTTCCATGCTGCAGCCACGGGATACAAGCATCCGGTGTGAAGCGGCCGACTCGCCTTTGGCATCTTGAATTGAGGCTTGATCGCTCAAAGGTCTTCGCATACAAGGTGAGATCTTGTTCTACTTCCTCTCCACCACTCTTGTCAATCTACCATTCCCTCTGTGCCATCCCCTGGAAAGTAGTTCAAAGATGTCGAGCTCAGAAATCCCTTCCATCACGTCGCCCAAGCCCTTTACGATCGTCTATACCGACGACGAGGTCTCGGACCTTCGCAACCGTCTTCGCAAAACTCGTTTCCCCGACGCTCCCTACCTTCCTGGAGACGAACGTGGACCCAAGAAACTCTCCTACAAACCCGACCTTCCCCTTGTGAAAACCCTGGTCGAAAAATGGACAGACTACGACTTCACCGGCTTCCAAAAGCGTCTTAACAGCTTCCCCCACTTCACCACTTCGGTCGACTGGTGCACTCAGCTTCACTTCGTCCACAAGCGATCCGACAGACCCGATGCGATCCCTATCATGCTTATCCACGGCTGGCCCGGTAGCTGGTTCGAATTCGCACACGTCATTGATGACCTTGCCAACCCAGCTGATAAAGACGCACCTGCATTCCACGTTGTAGTTCCATCCCTGCCTGGCTTCCTCCACTCGACCCCACCACCCAACAAGCAAGTGGGCAACGTCCAAGGCTACTCTCGCATCTTGGACGCTCTCATGCGCGGGTTGGGTTACGACAAGTACGCTTCCCAGGGTGGTGACTGGGGAAGCCCTCACGCTCGTGCTCTCGGTGCATTCCACTCACACAAGGACGGCACCGGTTGCCGTGCAGTCCACCTCAACTTCTGCCCCGTAGCTGCAAAGGGATTGAGCAAGTTCATGCTTCTCTCGCTTCCCGTCAAGGTCACTCTGGGCATTGCAAAGCTCGTCTACGGTCAAGAATACCTCATGATGGCTGCAAAGGGAATGTACTTCGAGCAAAATCGAGCTTACTACGATGTTCAACGTACTCGTCCTGTCCAACTTCTCTACGGCCTTGTCGACTCACCTGTCGGCCTGCTCGGCTGGCTTGGAAACATCTACGACACCTTGTCTGAGCGCAGACCTGACCACCCTCGCTTAAACATGGACGCATGTTTGGAAATCGCAACATTGTTCTGGTTCACTTCTTCGATCGGTACCTCGTTCATTCCATACACCAACAACACTTTCTTGCCTGAAATTCACGGTGCTCCGGAATACAAGCTTCCAGTTCCCCTGGGATACTCTGATTTCCCAGATGAGCTGGTCAACACACCCAAGTTCGTTGTGGACGCAACAACGACAAGTGGTAAGACGAGGTGGATTGCAAAGAGTCCTGTCGGTGGACATTTTGCTGCCCATGAAGAGCCGACTATTTTCGTCAGCCATCTGAGGAATGCGTTTGCTAAGGGAGGAAAGTGGAAGGGTCATGAGACGGAGGGTATTGAGACAGCGCAGATCGCTGGTGGATTGTGGGATGAGGTCAGGGATCAGGAGGCGAGGGCTTCCAAGATCTAAAGCAACACACTTGCAGCTTCATGTAGCCTTCCTGTTCACTTTGATACACAGTCTCTGGAATCAGTGCGAGTGTGTGCGATTTCTGACGATGCAGTTTGAGAGCTGTAGAAACAGAGGCAAGTCTACTGAACAATACCATGCCTCTTGAAGAAGTCATGAATTTTATCATCCAGCCATTTGACATCTTGCTTGGAATCACCAGGACCGCCAGCCCAGTGACCCCAAATACTTGGAATCACCTCCAGCTGCGCGTTTTCACCCATCACCTTAGCCTCTATCTCCGAGTCCTCCGGCGGGAAATACAAATCGGTCTTACCCGGTACGATCAATGTTGGACACTGAATTCCTTTCAACGCCCGTTCAAACGCTTGATCATCCTCCTTTGTTACCTCTCCACCATCGCCCCTCGTCCCGAATCTACCTCCTTTGGACTGCGGAAGATCATGCTTACTGGCGCCAGCATAGGTCGGTTGAGCCCCGATATCTCCGTGTTGCCAAGTATGCAACATATAGAGCAAATTGTTGGCATCTTTGGAAGTCGACCAAGCGTGCCAAAAGTTGTTCAGGATGTTTGTTGCTCCATTGAGACCAAAGTTCTTGTTGAAGCCATCTTCGCGATAGAATGCTTGACTGAAGCCCCAACCCGCATAGATGGTTCCAAAGGCCTTCAAGCCCTCCACTGGCGGATCGGAGGGATCGTACTGACCATTCTTCCACTTGGGATCGAGCTTCAGCGTATGCTTCAGCGACTCGAGAAAGACCCAATTGTGAATAGCGGTTCTTGCCGAGCCACAAAAGGGAACGGCAGCCCTCACGAAATCAGGGTACTGTGAAGCCCATTGGAAAGTCTGACCTGCACCCATGGACCACCCGATCACCACCACCTTTCCTTTCACCCCAAGATGTTCGTAAACGAGCTTATGTTGAGCTCGAACATTGTCATAAAACGTAGCTCGGGGTAGATTGAAGCCGAGAGGATGATTGGAAGGGGAAGAGGATTCACCGTTGCCAAAGAGGGCGGGAACGATGATGAAGAAGCGCGAAGGGTCAAGTGAGCGGGTGGAGGGTTCTTTGTTGGGGAGGGAGATGAGCCATTCGTTGCCGTCAGTGATAGTGCCAGAGAACCAAGTGGGGTAGACGATGGCTGGGTTATTGGGGTCGCCGTAGGTGCGATAGGCGATGTGGGCATTGGGGATAGTCTCGCCGGAGAGCAGGTCAAAGTCGCCAAGATTGAAGAGCTTGACGTTGGGATCTTTTGGCTTGAAGTCCGTGCTTGACATTGTGGGCTATGATAACAAAGTTGATCGCGTTAATGGTCCAAAAGATGATGGCTACCTGGATCAACGTGGTCGAGTTGATACACTACGCTCAGTTGGCGAAAGGATGAGGACGGATGATGGCAGCAGCCACCAGCCACCAGCCTCAAGGGAAGCTCAGAGCTTCCCCGCATTTCAAACAGCTGCTTACAGGCTACAAAAAAAGTCGGAGCGAGAGAAGGTCTGCTGGCCCGAGCGCGCAGCGCTGAAACTGACACCGTTGTGGAGGTCGAAGTGCATCGCCGATCTAAACTTCATCCCTCACGTCAGATGCATCGGGACGATTGCGTTGTGGGACTAGAAGCGGATGCTGGCCCGATCTCTCACAGTTATAGCTGCAGCGGAGGCATTCTTGGCGTACAGCTCGGAACGGACGCAGGAAACTTGTTATGACGAAGCTTGGAGGTCGGGCCAATACTGTACCGTGGATCCGTGTCAGGCATGAATGCCGGAGCTGCGAAAGGTCGGACGAGGCTGGCAAGTGGATGTGTTGATCGCCGCGACGAATCATGCTGTCCATTGCCAGTGAAGAAAGAAAGAGAGAGAGAGAGAGAGAGAGAGAGAGGTTGACTGTGTGTTCTGCGAGCCTGAGAGGCGTTTGGTGTTGCTCGGTTAGGCGAGGCATGCACGGCACTCACAGCTCAACTTACGGCGAATTGTTGCTCGCTGCAGACCACCTTTACGTCCGACTTGCATCCTGAGCTGTGTTTCTGACGACAGTATTGACAAGAGACAAGGACCAATGAACGGCTGGAAGGACAATGCTTCGGCCTGAGTGCTGGCAGATCAAAGATGAAGAAGAGAAAGGATCGTCGATGTGCATCATTGCCACATTGGACCCGGCGTTCATATGCTGGTTGCAGTGTGCGATCCAGCATGCTTAGGTCGATCGAGTGGCTCAGTGTATTCGGTGAAAATGGTCCGATTGCTTGTTCGCAAGAATAATACGAATGTGCTGTTGAAGAGAGCTGCAATTTGGTGCAGTTTCGGAGTGGATGCAGAAGCGAGGTGAGTGACAGCAAAAAGGAACCTTCTTCTCAAGCACCCGAGCACACGAGCACATGATTTTCTTTTTGTTTCACAGCAGCGGCAGCAGAAGAGAACTGCCTCGCTGGCGGTCTGAGATTGAAAAGAAACAACACGAGGACCCTTAAAAAAAGGGCAGCTGAGACAGCTGAAGAGTGACACTTTTTTCTTCTCCCACGTCGTCACGTCTCCTCTCACGGCCTCGGAGACAGAGTTGCAAGACGCGTTCAACGCGACGACGCCTTCTCATCATCATCATCCTTGCTTCACCTGAACACGGAGGCGTGAAAGTATCGACAATCAGAGACGTTAGAGGCTCGATCTGCATTCACGCTCGATGAGAAGCGGGGAGAAGAACCTGCAAAGCCAAGGCTGGAAGGTGTCGTTTTTTACGAGGCTTGTCGATGCAGAGCTGGCTGCAATCTGCACAGCGTGCATCTTTGTGCGTTCGTGCTGAGATTGACGAGAGGCCCCTGTCTTATGCCCGCCTGCCTCTTTCTTAGCTTGCAGAGGAAGGAGCTCGCGAATACGCCTCGACCTTGCAAGCTCAGCTCTCGTTCCGTCAGAGGTATTCAATCGACAGTTCAGCCGGTTAGCATTATCCATTCACGTCATGCTCGATCTGATCCATCGGCTCGTTCCAGAGCAGAGCATACAATAGCGCGTGTGTCGATGCTGTGAACGGGCCGTAGATGACACCATGGGAGTGTTTCATGCGGTCATGCCACCGTGATAAGGCGCAGAGAGGGACAGGGTTTGATGAGAAGTTTTCGTTCTGAGGTTGCTGTTCCTGAATACAGTAAAGCAAAAGCACGGCTCTTGTGCACTTGATGGGCGCCAAACGTTCTTGATTGCAAGCTCGGCGTACGATTCATGCATATTCGCTGCTTCGGCTTGTCCGCTTGTTTGAGTATGCTGTTCAACAGCCTCACTGTGACAACAGCAAATCCATGTTCCCCTCGGCTTGACCCACTTTTGCTTCAAGCCCGCCCTTTTAAACAGCGTGTTCCTGCTCTGCCTTTCCTGCTTCTTCACCATTCATCCATCTCTGCTGCTTCTCGCTCTCTCCACCATCTCCACTCCGCAAAACGTCTTTCTTTCGCTACACTCCTATCTTACGTTGACCGCAGGCCTCGGACTCGCATTCACTCTCACTTTCCACTCTTCCTTCTCGTTACACACCACCACCACCCAAACTACACTCGTTTGATCCTCTTCACATTTTCAAAATGGTCGCTGCCAAGATTACCACCATTGTCGTGCTCGCGCTCGCCGCCGCTGATGTCGCCGTCTCCACCATTGTCGTCACCAAGCCCGTCGCGTAAGTCTATAGCCGTTGAATGCTACCTCCTCGCCTCTCATACGATTGCTGACCTTGTCTATAACTCTGCATTTTTGCAGCTCCACCAATGGTCGCGGTGGACGAAAGCTTGATGTCGAATGGAACGACGACAACAAGTCTCCCTCTCGTCGTGACTGGGGCCGTGTCAACATTTATCTTGCCACTGGCTCCCGCGATGTTCAGTACAAGCTCCAGACTCTTGCCAGCAACGTCTCGTACACCCAGAACGAGGGCTCTTACAACATTGACGCCAGCGTTGGTCCCAGCGGTGGTTACTACTTCATTCGTTTCGAAGGCACCAATACTAGCGCTGCCGGTGGTATCCCTCCTATGGCCTTCTCGGCTCTTTTCAACCTGGATGGCATGAGCGGAAACTTTAACTCGACCGTCATGTCCCAGTTGCAGGGCGCTTCGGGTACTGGTCAGCTCACTGCCGCTGCCGCTTCTTCGTCCTCGCCTTCTTTCTTTGGCTTCTCCTCATCAACTGGTATGGCTACATCCACTTCAGCTGCTGCTGCGAGATCCTCCTCCGCTGCCTCGTCCCAGAGCACCAGTGTCAAGTCCTCTTCAGGTGCTGCACCCGCATCTGGCAAGCTCGCTGGTTACGCAAGTGCGCTTGTTGGTATCGCTGCTGTCGGTGCCGCTTTCCTTTGAACACATCTCCTGCACACTCCTTAGAAGTCTCTTCCCGTCTCCAGCTGGCTCGGACGCGCTCTGGCAGCGCTTTGCGAGCCAGTACTACATCCACGAGTCCATCTGCAGTCATTTGCTTTTGTCTCTTCTGTCCAGCCCTTCGTCTTTCGCTTTCTCTTTTCCCTTGTTCATATCATTCGGTCTCTTCTTTTGTGAACGCTGTTTCTCTTGCAAAGACAATACACACTCTTTCAGTCCCAGAGCTCGTCCGTAGTTTAAGACCTGGTGTGGATATATACTAGCGATAGCTACAACAAGACACAGCAACGAACTAAAACCATAAGACAAGAGTGTGCAGAACGGAGACTAGAGCTTGGCAACGCGCGACATCTCCTTTACCTCGTTCATCAATACCGTCTGCATCCTCAACCCCAACATAATGTTTCCTTTCACCTTGACCCTTCCCTTCATAAAAGCCACTTGAGGACTCAACTGACCCAGCCCCGCTCTGATCATTTCCCTGTCGCTAATTGTCAGGACGCAATCCGGCTTCGGCTTGTCTGGACCGGGACCACGGATGATCTTTCCCTCTCTACGCATGTCTACGTAGAACTGAACTACTTTGTCGTCGATACCGGAGCCTTCGGTTGGTCGAACGTTAAACAGGAAAGTACCATTGACTGCCTTCTTTGCTTGTTCGAGAGTCATCATGTCTAGGCCGGCGGTGATGCCTTCTTCGTCTTGCGAGTGGAGGAGCGCCCAGTATACCACACAGAAGAGCTTTGAGACTTCAAGACCAGGCACCATGAGTTCGGTAGGGTTAGGAAGATCGGGCGCCGCAGGATCGGGCGCCGCAGGATCGGAGAAGTCGATGCCATCAGCTTGGTCCAGTATGAGCTGGAAGAGGTTTACATCGTCATTGCGGTCTTCCTTTCCCATTTTGCCTTGCCTTGTACTCGGATCGCAGAGAGGGAGAGTGTGCTTTCAACCTATTCCGGGACAGTGGGAGGTGCGTTGCGAGTCGTCGTGGATTTGTTTGGAGATGTCTAGGGCTCAAGGATGGGCTCTATTTAAGCTTGATGGTGGTAGGGAGGGTGAAATGACGACGATGCTAGAGCGGTGACAAAGTGATGCTCAAAACAGAGGAATGTAGCACAAACCACCCTTTCACGCTCTCTCAATGTGGAGGATTGAGCTTGTTTCAGAACAGCATCTTAAGGAAATCTGGGATGAAGGCACAAACAATTCGCACAGGTCATGTGGACGCCGCACACACATCAATCGAGCAGGATACGCTCCATCTATCTCGCTTGCTCCAAGACCCCTTCTTTTCCCACTTTGACATCTCGTGAAACCGCACCAAGAGATTATGTTCGATCAGCCAGACTCATGGAAGGCTTGTTTGTGGGGTAAAGGGGGGGTTTCGGCTACGAGCCGATGGCAGAGCAGGGTGCGGTGCGGTCTCGGTTGCGACCCTGCTCTGCTGCCAAAGTGCGGATACTGTAGCTTTGTATGGCAAACAAGTGTGGGGTAAGACACCACCAAAGTTGAGCATACGATCGCGAGCATTCACTTCCGATAGCCGCCAGAAGCAGAGACACGAGGGCTGAAGCTTTCGCTTCCGAATTCCTTTTCATGGCGCCCCGAAACGGCGCCTTTTTCTTTTCTTTTCTTTTCTTTTTTTTGGAGCAGCCTGCGAGCTCATTCGTGCGAGAAGAAGAAAAGCCTTCGAAAATTTTGAGGTCGGTGCGCCAGTAATAAGAGAAATTAACTCCACCTTGTTCAGAAGGCAAAGCAGTGACCTTTGCTCGTGCTTCTTCTTGCATCCTTACAACACCTTCTCTACCGACAACGACGCAAGGCCACCTCACTAGCTACCATCAGTATCGCCACTGAACAGCTAGACAAGATGGCAGCCGCATGTGCCGACGTCGCCTCCGCCTTCGCCCCCAACCTCCTTGACTCCAAAACGGTCTCTCAATACAACACTGAATATGAAGCCTCCGCACCTTACAAGCACGCCGTCATTCCTTGCCTCATCGACGATACTCTCCTCAAAGCCATCCGTCAGGAAATTATCGGTGAACTCCGCTTTGCTGAAAAGGAAACCGACATCTACAAAGTTAACCAAACCGGTGATCTTGCCAACCTGGACGGTCTCCCAGCTGAAGAAGCTGGTCGTCTCCAAAACCTGCTCCGTGTCCGCAATGCTATTTACTCTCAAGAGTTCAGGTCGTGGCTGCAGGGAGTAACAGGATGCGGACCGTTGAGCGCAAAGAAGAAGGATATGAGCATCAACGACTACCGTCAGGGATGTCACTTGCTCAACCACGACGATGTCATTTCTACACGCAGAGTTTCGTACATTCTCTACTTGCCGGATCCTGACCAGCCATGGCAGGCGGAATGGGGTGGTGCGCTGGAGCTGTATCCGGTCAAGACCAAGGGTACACCAGATGATGTGCCGAGCAAGGTTATTCCGCCCAAGTGGAACCAGTTTACATTCTTCACCGTTCAGCCGGGGCACTCGTTCCATTCGGTAGAGGAAGTCGTCCACCCTTCTCAGTCGCGTCTCAGTATCTCAGGTTGGTTCCATCGCCCACAGGAAGGAGAGGAAGGCTTCACAACAGAAGACGAGAAGAAAGAAGCAGAGGTCGAAAAGGAGATGAGCTCTCTCGAAAGTCTCTCCGCCAAAGAGAACGCAAAGCTATTCGAGGCTTACTCTGAAGATTTCCCACCACCACTGCCCGGCTCGCCTCTCAGTCAAGACGAGAAAAAGTTCCTCATCCAATTCCTCAACCCGGCTTACTTGGTAGCAAAGACACAAGAACAGCTCTACGAGCAGTTTGGAGACGACTCCCACATCCTGTTATCCGATATTTTGCGCAAGGAGATCGCCGGACCCATCGAGAAGGCTTTGCGCAACGCAGACGCAAGGGACGGATTCCAATGGTGGACTTCAGGCAAAGGAGAAGAATCTACTCGAATTCAGGCTCATGGTGTAGGCACGAACCGTGCTGAATCCGCCGATGCGGAAGCTAAGAAGTTCAGCATAGCTGGCCCTCCTCACAAACAACGTTACGCTGTTCTGTCCGAACAAGCCGCGCCGTCAAAAGCAATAGACATCGCTACTTCGCAAGCAACTATCCCCAACCCACTCCCCACAGACGCAAGCGGACTGCTCAAGCTCCTCAGCACAGTGCTTTTCCCTTCGAACGCATTCCGTCATTTCCTCGCCAACATTTCCCAGCTCGTCCCTCTCGGAGCCCGTCCGGTGGAAGCAAGACGTTTCCGTCCAGGCCTCGACTACACTTTGGCTCGTAGCGATCCCGAGCCTGTACTCGATGTCACTTTGAACCTCACCCCAGACGTTGTCAAGCCTTCGCTCGAAGAAGAGCGCAAGGCTGGCCCGCGAGGACTTGCTGGAAAAGCCAAAAAGCCCAAAACCTCCACCCCTCCCTCCTCATCAAGCTCCAAGCTTCTATCCAAGAAGGAGGCCAAGAACTTGGCGGGTAAGTGGGAAAGCGGCGACATCGGCGGATGGGAATGCTATATGGCTCCACATGAAGGTGAAGAGGATCCTGCGGTTTACCAAAGTGCAAACAGCGGTAGGAAGAAGGCAGAAGACGGTGATGCAGAGATGAAGGATGGCGAGGCAGAAGAGGAGGAGGAAGAAGAGGTTGTGGAGATGGTCGAGGATGATGGTGAGGAGGATGAGGACTTTGATGGTGTGCTGCTGAACTTGACGCCTAGCTTCAATACACTGAGTGTTGTACTCAGGGACGAGGGTGTGATGAGGTTTGTCAAGTATTTGGCGGCGAGCGCGGGAGGCTCGAGATGGGATGTTATTGGAGAGTTTGAGATTGGTGCCATTGAAGCGGAGGAAGAGGAGGAGGATGCTGAGGCATAGATACAGACGCCAGTCGCCACATCCTTCTGATTAGAGCTCGCAACACCGTTCGTTGTAGTTTCGCATTTCTTGCATGTAATTCACTCTTTCGACATCCTAAACTTCTTCACGGCTTGAGTCTTTGTCTCGTTCTGGAGCAATGACTTCTTCATGTGTTTATCGAACTACAAAGACACCTCGCCATACAAGGAGGCAGCCTGTGGAGTGGATAGGCACGATGATGTTGATGCAAGCGTGTCTCGTCCGAAAGTGGGCAAGCGCGTAAAGTGCTCTCTCGTGTTGGTTGGGTGTTGGTTTCCAAAGATGCACACGCGCGTGCGTGACTTTTTGAGAAGATCCGATTCCCGCTCGCTTCCATCTTTCACTTCCCCTCGCCATCGTCATCTCTTTCCACCTGCATCGACCACACACCTCTCACACGTTGTCACCATGTGGTATGTCTCTTCTCTTTGCTCCTCCGGCATTGCGCCCAAATCACCTCGCTGACTCCGTTTGATCGTGGTTGTTGCAGCAAACACATCCTCAACGCACAGGTATCTATCCGTGCACCGTGCTGTCAGAAGTTCTTTGACGTAAGTCCCCTTCCACCTCCCCTCACCCTACTCAGAGCAGAAGAGCTGATCAGACAAGATACTTTGGGGATGTTGTAGTGCCCGCAATGCCACGCAGAATCACAAGACCATGTCTTGCGCAAAACCATCGAAATGGCTTTCATCTGCAAGAAATGTCGTAAAGCCTTCCGTAAGGACTTGACGCAGTATGAAGATTCCGATGAATACTGTCCTCATTGCGATAATCACTATGTACGTCCACTATTCTATTGAACACCCTACCTCACCTCGTTTTCTTCTTACTGACCTGCCTTACACTTTCTGGACACTCCCGCACCCTGCTGCCTCACCTTCTCTCCACGCTGTCCCGTTACCACTCGGCATTCGGCAGGTGATCGACGCCAAAACTCCCCAAGCAGTCCTCCAAGTCGAAGGCGAAGACGCTCGTGTCGACAACCGCATGCTTCGCGATGACCGAATCAGATACGATCCTCGTAAAGATTTCTACTTCCGACGAATTGCAGCACAAGAAACAGAACGAATTGACGAAGGCGGATGGTTGCAAGCGATAAAAGACAGGGCGGAGGGAAAGTTGGGGCCCGACGGAATGCCTATTGATGCAGCAGGACCTGTGGGCGCTGATGGAAAGCCGTTGTTGGATGCAAGTGCTCTAGATGGGCCAAGAGGCGGAAAGGGGCAACAATGGAGTAAGTTTAATGACGATGATCTGGATTGGTCCTAGAGGTATGGACGTGCGGCGTCTTGTATTTGTACTCATAAAAATCACTCAATCAGCAACCATCACACAGCCAGGAGGAAGTGCAAGCATTGCATTACAGGGTATCATAAGCTCGCTCTAAACAACACGACATGGATCCGACTCGCTTTGAGTATGTTGGGACTAGGAATCATACGGAATCTCAAAATACCCGTCTGCGAGCTTCGAGAGCTCTACAGCCAACTTTTGCCTCTTCTCATCAGCATCCCCGGCATAGTTTGGCTTCAATTCCTTCATCTTCTCCAGTACCGCTTTTGACGTCTCTTCCGGCATCTGTCTTGGGTCTCTTACGTAGAGATCGATACCGGCGAGGGTTGCGGGTGTCTTTTCGAAGTAGGTAACGACCCAATCGAATTTCGTGCGGGAAGTATCGGAGAGATTGTAGGGCCCATAGCCGATAACTTGCCATTTGGAATGGAAGAATTTGAGTTGGCCGTTGCCTGTCCATTGATATGAAGCCCTGACACCGCGAAGCAAGAGAAGAGAGGAGAGAGAGTTAGTGGATGGGAAGAAAGGGAGGAGCGGAAAGGGGGATGTTGGGAGCCACTTACCCATTCTTGGCGTCCTTCTGCAGGACATTTGTGCCTTTGATACCAAAGAGTTTGTTTGTGATTCCCTCCTCCTCCTTCCATTTAGCAGCGAGGTCTGTGGGCGGGACGATGTCGGGTGAGTTGGCGGTTTTCGAACGGGCGTCGGAGCGAATTTCATCTGTAAACTTCACCTCATCGCCGGAGGGGTTGGCATGGGGGATGTAGCGGATCACGACGTTCTTTTTGGACTTCCACAGGGGTAGAGAAGACCCAATGATGTACCAGAATCCATCGATGACTCTGTCTGGTCGAGAGGTGAAGTGAAGCGGATGGGCTGCATCGTAAGACGTGAATGGGAGGTCGATGTCGAATGCCGACTGCTCCGAAGCTACTGCGGTGTTAGTGTCCGCCATGGCTGATGTATACGCTGATTTGGTCGAAGATGTGCGTGATGATGGTGAGGACAGAAGGATGCGAGGGAGGTGCTGCAAAGTCGATCCACCTCGTACAACGCCGGCGTTTGCTTGAGAGAGGGTTAGCGTGGGGTTCGTACTGAAAGCGTGCACGGAATGTGAGCTGATTCTCCGCTCAAAATACAGCTTCAGGGTCCTCCTGCATCGCGATACCTTTTGGACGATTATGCCCGATAGCGATTCGAGCAAGCCAATCTCGCGCGTAATTCTGCGTCGGCGATCCCTGCTGCTGCTGCTGCTCCTTTTCCCCGCACTCTCCAAGATAACGTTATGGCCGAATGTCTTCGGTCATTCTAGAATGGCATCCAGCGGCACGGTACCGAGCAAGCTTGACGGTAGCAATTGGCCGCGAACGATCCTGTTCTTGCATCTCCGGCTTCTCCGATACAAGTCGGCATTGACATGACATGGCCTGAACTCTCTCGTTTGTTTCTTTGTCGTGCTCATCCTTCCGGCTAGCATTTTCTTATGATCTCCAGAGCCAATGTTGCGCAAACAGCTGATGTTAGAAGGCTTCTGTCGCAGCGACCTCTGGCGAGGTCATCACCCTCTCTGCTCTGCCTGGATGAATGGCTGTGATGTAATCGCAAGACCAACATAAGGCTGTGTGGAAGATGTACCGAAGTAGATCGTGCTTGGCATCCGAGATAGCAGCCATTCGGACAGATCGGCTCGAGATGCTTTCCCCGCGACGAAGAGATGAGGAAAAATGCCGCTGTGCGATGCTGCTGCTATTGCGAGATCTCGACTTTCGGTAAATCCACGCCTGATTGTGCACACACGCGCTGTGATGTGACTGTGCGACGCTCGAAAGCCTCCACTTTGTATGCTTCTCTCCCCTGTTTCCGAGACCTTCTTTGTCGCTAGCGTTTGCGAGAGCTGCGGACTTGGCTTCGACGGCTTGGGCGTTGAAGACGCCTTTTGCTTCTGAGGACATGAGACTGGGGGCCATGTTGAAGAGAATGTGGGCTGCTGTGCTGGTCAATGTGGATGGTGCTTGTGCGCTAGAGGGAGGAGAAGGAGTGAATGGAAGTTACGGGGCTGACGTTATATATGTACACGACAGAGAGAAAGAATGAGGTCGGAAAGCAAGCAAGGTTAATGGGTATCTGCGGGGAAGACAATGACGGCCTCAAGCGGATGTGGAGAGAGTCGGAGATGAATGGCCGAAAAGGTCTCGAGCTAAGGCAGCTAGCCTCACACGGGCTAAGAGACAAGTCGCA
>Ga0068630_1000009_pt1 | contig 40375 bp, 43 predicted proteins | sample InSIn4gowninarea_FD_77433 | JGI IMG/M metagenome (GOLD analysis project Ga0068630, IMG submission 77433) | Clean room microbial communities from NASA Spacecraft Assembly Facility at Jet Propulsion Laboratory, Pasadena, California, USA -... ... | reverse complement strand
GTCTCATGGCTCCTCATGCGCGTCAAGTGGAAACAGCACTTGAAAAAACTGTCTGAACTACCTGTGAGGATGTATGCTGTCGGTCACGGGCCGATAGTATGTTATGCCTTAATAGATCTCACCCAATCTTATCGGACATGGAGTAAACAACAAACTTCCCAAGATACAACCGTAGCTCTGCTTTATGCTTCGGCTTATGGTAGCACGGCAACTTTGGCACAGGCGATCGCGCGCGGCATCACCAAAGCTGGAGTAGGTGTAGAATCAATCAACTGTGAATTTGCCAATCCAGACGAAATCAAAGCAGCCATAGAAAAAGCTGCTGGTATTGTCATCGGTTCCCCCACCCTCGGCGGTCATGCGCCTACCCCAATTCAAACGGCTCTCGGTATTGTCCTATCGACGGCTAGTAATAACAAACTCGCTGGGGTTTTTGGTTCTTTTGGCTGGAGTGGCGAAGCAATTGATTTAATTGAAAGCAAACTCAAAGACGCGGGATATCGATTTGGGTTTGACACCATCCGGGTGAAATTTAAACCCACTGATGTCACCCTGAAAATGTGCGAAGAAGCCGGAACAGACTTGGCTCAAAGCTTGAAAAAAGCCAAAAAGGTGCGCGCACAAAGACAACCCGCCTCCACCGTCGAACAAGCCGTTGGTCGCATCGTTGGTTCTCTTTGCGTCGTCACAGCTAAGCAAGAGGATGTCTCCAGCGCCATGCTAGCCTCTTGGGTAAGCCAAGCAACCTTCAATCCTCCTGGCTTCACAGTTGCTGTCGCTAAAGACCGAGCAGTTGAATCGTTGATGTATCCAGGTGGTAAGTTTGTCCTAAATGTCTTGGCTGAGGGTCATCATTTGGGATTAATGAAACACTTTCTCAAACCTTTTTCCCCAGCAGAAGACAGATTCGCCAATATCTCTACACAAGTTGCAGATAACGGCTCCCCCATCCTGACTGACGCTCTGGCTTATTTAGAATGTACAGTTAATAATCGGATGGAAGCTGGCGATCACTGGATTGTATACGCGATCGCCAACAACGGTAAAGTCCTCAACCCCGATAGCGTCACCGCCGTCCACCACCGCAAGTCAGGAACCCATTATTAGAACAATTGTCGAAACATTGCATTGTTGAGTAGAGACGTTGCATTGCAACGTCTCTACTATTCGTTACCAGGCAAAACCTTACACCTTCACCGTACCTATTCCTGGTTCAATTCCTGCTTGGAGTGGTAGTAAACCACTGCGCCTAAGTCTGGTGTAAAGTGACAAGACTTATAGGAGCGCCAGAACGACTGAAATATTGGCTTATCAGACTTTCGGTAATAATCTCCCAAAATCGGTTTGATTGCTTCAGTTGCAGCTTTCAAATGATAGTGCGGAATTGTCAAGAATATGTGGTGAGCCACATGAGTACCGATATTGTGATGGATGGAATTGACCCAGCCATAATCGCGGTCAATTGTGGATAAGGCTCCTCTGAGGAAATACCAGTCTTTACCGCGATACCAAGGAATATCTGGTTCTGTGTGGTGTAAAAATGTCACTAGATCGAGCCAAACAACAAACACTACATAAGGGCCAAGATAGTATTTGACTAGAAACATCCAGCCATACTGGTAAGTCAAGTACCCAAGAAAAGCAACCATCAATGTCCAAAGTGTGGTACTGGCGATCACATCCCACTTTTCCGACGGACGAAAAAGATTGCTGCTAGGTAAAAAGTGAGAACCCGCTTTTCCAGGCGATCGCTTAAATAGATATAGTGGGTAAGCGAGCAACAACAGGTTGAAGCGAAATAATTTTTCGTACCAAGCCATTTGACGATATTTAGTCTCCGTCACCGGATACCAGCTTTCATCGGTGTCAATATTTGCGGTGTTTTTGTGATGCGTTCTATGACTAATTCGCCAGCCGTGATATGGAACCAGAATCGGCGTATGCGCTAAATGTCCGACAAAATCGTTGAGCCATTTTTTACTAGAAAAAGACTGGTGTCCGCAGTCGTGTCCAACCACAAATAACGCCCAAAACATGGTACCCTGCATTAACCAGAAGACTGGAAAGAACAACCATGAGTTGAGCGTATAAGCCACCGCGTAAAGTAGGCTAATAATCCCTAGATCCAAAAAAAAGTAAGATAGCGATCGCCAGATGGATGGTTGAAAGCAATAACTCGGAATGGCAGATTTCAATTCCCCAACTGTAAATGGGGGATGTGTCTCATTTTTAGTAGTTTCCCCATCAACAAGACTTTCTGCATCATGAACAAGATTGATTGGCACAGAGTTTTTAATTCAACATTGTCGTAAACAGCGAACATCATTGTACTGCCATTTTTAAACACAATGTTAAATTCATTAATGCCAGATTGCACGCGATCGCTTAACAAACCCTTACTCCACCTAGGGAAAAAGGGTAAGAACATTAGTCAGCGCAGGTAGTCAATGGTTCAACGCTCAGCAGTTAGTTAAAAGCTAATAGCTGACAGATTATATCCTTTTTTCCAAATATTGACCGATCATTTGCTGTTCGCCAGCGCGAGAGATAATCGTCTGTCGAGTACGATATTTGTCACCGATCAATTTTAACTGTTCCTCAAACACCGAGCCTTTGTATTCAGTGCGCAAGCACATTGTTTGGGGTTCGAGGAAGTAATATTCAGCCGTGACAGGCTTGGTTGTAGCAAAACCGCGATCGCGGTACAAAATCGCTCCTGATACTCCAAACACTGTCGAACCTTTGGATTGCTTGTGTTGTGACACCGAGTCACTACTTTCCCAACTCACAGCAGCGCCACAAGTCAAAATATTTGGATCGCTCAGTTGATGTAATTTAGCAAGTTCTTGTAATTCGGCGCATCCCTGCTCTAAAAACCTAATAGTAATTAAACTTACCATTTCCTTGGTTTCCCCATCAGGTAGCGTGTAATATCGCCGCTCTGAGCGCCAATTACCCGCTGATGCTTTGAAAAACTCAGCAACTTTCAGGGATTCTTCACCGATTTGAGCAAGTTGTAGCTTTGATGTCACAATTAGCCAGCCTCGCAGCGAAAGTTCAGGAGTAAATATAGATTTCACACGCAATAACAGCATTGCGCACTAAATCAAGTTTTTGTTAATATTCTTAACGTTGGCTTATATAGTAAAGCAAAAATTCCGATTTTGACATCTAGTTATAGAATTAGTTTTGCTGATAGATTAAGCGAACGAAACTTTACTCTAGACTCACTGGAGTTTCCTGAGTTAAGATTGACGATTGTGAGTTTTTTTTAACCATGAAGGCGCAAGAGATCATCCGCTCAATTGAGTCGGAACAACTGAAATCAAGTTTGCCCGACATCTACGTGGGAGACACGGTTAGAGTTGGGGTGAAAATCCAAGAAGGCGGCAAAGAACGTACCCAGCCATATGAAGGCGTGGTAATTGCCATGCGTAATGGCGGGATTAATGAAACCATTACAGTGCGTCGGATATTTCAAGGAGTTGGCGTAGAGCGAGTTTTTCTGCTCCATTCTCCTCGAATTGAAAGTATTAAGATAATACGACGCGGTAAGGTCAGACGTGCTAAACTATATTACCTGCGCGAACGCGTTGGTAAGGCTACCCGAATTAAGCAACGTTTCGATCGGGCTTTGTAAGATCGAAAATGTTTAGTCGGTGCTTTATCGACAGGATTGCGATAAACTAGAAGGCAGGCAAGCTTGTGCGCTCTTAGTTCAGTTGGTAGAACGCAGGTCTCCAAAACCTGATGTCGGGGGTTCAAGTCCTCCAGGGCGCGCTCTCTAGGAAACAAAACCTTTACCCAAAAGCATTGTTTAATGCTGGTTTCTCAGCAGCAAGACATAAAGCTTTTGGGTAAAATTAGTTTGGTGATAAGCTATCAAAAACTGGACTTAGACGGGCTGATGTAGCCAAAAAGTCTGGGAAACCAGGGTTCGACTGTGATAGCTGAATTTTATCTTTGAGGATCGGCAGCAACCGTGAGTAAGAAAAACGAAGCAGAAATACAACAACCATCTGGGTTTAGCGTCACCAACTTCTTTAAAGGTACAAAAGAAGAACTAGACAAGGTAGTCTGGCCAAGTAGGCAACAGCTAGTGAGCGAATCCGCAGCCGTATTATCAATGGTAGTGCTTTCCGCCACTTTTATTTATCTGATTGATGGATTGTTTCGTTGGCTACAGGGGCGATTATTTACATTATGAGTTTTGCCACTGATGAACCGGACGATTCCTTTCAAACAGAAGCAACAGCAGGGGTAGAAAAAAATCAGGCGCAGCAACGAGCCCAGTGGTATGCTGTGCAAGTAGCATCTGGCTGTGAAAAGCGTGTGAAGGCTGACTTGGAACGGCGCGCGCAGACATTCGATGTAGCAGAACGGATTTTTCAGGTAGAAATTCCGCAAACGCCAGCAGTCAAAATTCGTAAAGATGGCAGCAGACAGCACAGCGAAGAAAAGGTTTTTCCGGGTTATGTGCTAATTAAGATGCTGATGGACGATGAAACCTGGCAGGTAGTTAAAAATACCTCCCACGTAATTAATTTTGTCGGAGCAGAACAAAGACGAGGCACCGGCAGAGGTCGCGGTCACGTTAAACCACTAGCGCTCGGTCAATCAGAAGTCGAACGCATCTTTAAACAAGCCCAAGAACAAGAACCAGTTGTCAAAATTGACATGGCGGCTGGAGATAAAATTGTTGTGCTTTCGGGTCCGTTTAAAGACTTTGAAGGTGAAGTGGTGGAAGTCAGTCCAGAACGAAGCAAGCTGAAAGCTTTACTATCGATATTTGGACGGGATACACCAGTAGAATTGGAGTTTAATCAGGTTCAGAAACAAGGCTAATAGAAAGAAATGGCAAAGAAAGTAGTAGCGGTGATTAAATTGGCTTTGAACGCTGGGAAAGCCAACCCCGCTCCACCAGTAGGACCAGCGCTGGGTCAGCATGGCGTTAATATCATGATGTTCTGCAAAGAATACAACGCCAGAACAGCAGACCAAGCTGGAATGGTAATTCCAGTTGAAATTTCGGTATTTGAAGACCGGAGTTTTACTTTTGTCTTAAAAACTCCCCCTGCTTCAGTGTTAATTCGCAAAGCAGCTGGGGTAGAAAGAGGTTCTAACGAACCGAATAAAAAGCAGGTTGGGTCAATTTCCCAAGCACAACTGCGAGAAATTGCCCAAACCAAACTGCCAGACCTCAATGCTAACGATATTGACGCAGCAATGAAGATTGTGGCAGGTACCGCCAAGAATATGGGCGTGGCAATTACTGAATAGGGGTTAGGGACTAGGGACTAGGGGCGAGAAAAGAATGCCCAATCCAAAATCTAAAATCTAAAATCCAAAATTATTACGGGGGAGAAGCGATCGCTTCGCAATCACCCCAGGAGAGAGAAATGACGAAAAAAGTATCACGACGACTACAAGAGCTACTCAATAAAGTCGAAGACAGAGCCTACGAACCTATAGAGGCTTTGAGTCTGTTAAAAGAGACAGCAACTGCTAAGTTTTCCGAAGCAGCTGAGGCACATATTCGCTTGGGAATTGACCCCAAATATACAGACCAACAGCTAAGGACAACAGTAGTTTTGCCAAAAGGAACAGGTCAAACTGTTCGCGTAGCAGTAATTGCTAGAGGGGAAAAGGTAACGGAAGCCAACAATTCAGGTGCGGATATAGTTGGTTCAGAAGAGCTGATTAACGAAATCCAAAACGGTAGAATGGATTTTGACTTGCTGATTGCCACACCGGATGTGATGCCTCAAGTGGCAAAGCTGGGACGTTTATTGGGCCCAAGAGGTTTGATGCCTTCACCCAAGGGTGGTACAGTTACTTTTGACCTAGCACAGGCGATCGGCGAATTCAAAGCTGGTAAACTTGAATATCGTGCTGACCGCACAGGCATTGTTCATGTTATGTTTGGTAAGGCTGCCTTCACACCAGAAGATTTGCTGGTGAATTTGAAGGCATTGCAAGAAAGCATTGACCGTAACCGCCCTTCGGGGGCTAAGGGTCGCTACTGGCGGACGATGTTTGTTGCTTCCACAATGGGGCCATCAATTCAATTGGATGTCAACGCCCTGCGCGACCTGAAGATGACAGAAGCAGCATAGTGTTAGTGGCTAGTTGCTAGGGATGGGTAATGATGAATGCTGAATGATGAATGTTGAAATTCTTTCAATTCATAATTCATAATTTTTACCCAATTACCAACTACCAATCCAAAATCTAAAATTCACGCATTGAATCAGCCGAAGACAGCAGGTGCCCGCATAGGCTTAATATCCTGCCGAGGTTTACATCAATACTGCCTACTAAGACACTAAATTAGGTGCGATTTAGATGGCATGAGAAGTATAACTGTGTCACCCCGGCGAACATCGCTGGGGTTTTTATTTGGTTGGCTAAGGGTGGGAAATAAAGATTGATGTAAATTCCGTTAAGGAGGTGAAATTGAAATGGGTAGAACGATAGAAGGTAAACAAGCGCTCGTTGCTGAAATCAAGGAAACTTTGAAGGAGTGTCAGCTAGCGTTAGTCATTGACTACCAGGGGTTAACAGTTGCTGAAATTACAGATTTGCGGCGGCGGCTGCGCCCAACCGGAACTGACTGCAAAGTAAGCAAAAATACCTTGATGGGCATTGCCATTGACGGTCAGGATAAATGGCAGCCAATGACAGAATTGCTCACGGGTTCTTCGGCTTTTTTGCTGGTTAAAGAAGATTTCAGTGGTGCGATTAAGGCTTACCAAGACTTCCAAAAAGCCAGCAAGAAAACAGAACTGCGGGGCGGCGTGATGGAAGGTCGTCTGCTCAAAGAGGCAGACGTGAAAGCCCTTGGAGATTTGCCATCTAAGGAACAACTGATGGCTCAAATCGCCGGGGCGCTGAATGCTTTGGCAACCAAGATTGCTGTGGGTATCAACGAAGTTCCAGCTTCGCTGGGTCGTGGTATCAAGGCTCATTCAGAAAAAGATGGCGCTAGTGCTGATGATGCTGCTGCTTAAATAGTGGCAAACAACGGTAGGAAAAGTTTAGTTTACATAGGAGTTAATTAATGTCTGCTGCAACCGATCAAATTCTAGAACAACTGAAAACACTATCTCTGCTAGAAGCTGCTGAGTTAGTAAAGCAAATTGAAGAAGCTTTTGGCGTTAGTGCTGCTGCTCCTGCTGGAGGCATGATGATGATGGCTCCAGGTGCTGCTGCTGCTCCTGCTGAAGAAGTAGAAGAGAAAACCGAATTCGACGTAATTCTGGAAGAATATCCAGCCGATAAGAAGATTGCCATTCTCAAGCAGGTGCGCGAACTCACAGGTTTGGGTTTGAAGGAAGCGAAGGACTTGGTAGAATCTACTCCAAAAGCAGTTAAGGAAGGCATTGCTAAGGACGCAGCTGAAGAAGCTAAGAAGATATTGGAAGCTGCTGGTGCTAAGGTAACAGTTAAGTAGAGTTGCCTACGATGATCTTAATTAGAGACGTTGCAGGCAACGTCTCTACAGTAGGGTGGGCATTGCTCACCCTATTTAATGTAAGTCTGCGTCCCAAACACCGATATAAATACGATCGCGTTCATTACGTTCGATCGCAACTTTTAGTTTCCCAGTGTTAAAAGAGTATTTGTTACTGCGGCGCTGATACACCGATCGCAATCCCTGGTTGATGTTGATAAAGCTGCGTTTGCCCAACATTTCCTGCAAAGTTGTTTGCATTTGCTCCAAAGCGACGGATTGAGCAAAAGATACCTCGGTTTGCCGCAACTGTCCTGAATTGCGATCGAATAAATAGCCCAAAGTAATTTGATTAGGCTTTATGTCATATATGTATGCTTGGGTATTAGACCAAATGCCTTTAGAAGTTTGCGTTGGATTGCCCAAGACTGCTTTTACCTCTCTATTAGAGCTGCCGATGGGAAAACCTGGTACGCTGCCCTTGGAGGCATTGCTAGATGAGCTATTTTGGTTCTGTTTATCTGATGGTGGTGTCTCTCTAACTTGCGGCGATCGCAATTGAGTATTCTGTGGCTCTGTTTGCGGCTGTGGAGTAGATGGCTTTAGAGGTGCGGGAGAATCAATTGCAGGCGTAGATGGCGCATTAGCAGGCTTGAAAGCTGGATCTGGAGATTGTGGGGGAGATTTTGCTATTGATTGTTCTGAGTTAGATGGGGGCGAAGAGTTACGGACACCGACGAGGACGGAAGCACCAAGCAAACCACCGGCTAGAATCCCCAGAATTAAATTTCTCTGCCAATTTTGTTGAGTAGAGGGGTGATTGCTTGCCAAAGCAGTTTGAGGCGAGTTTACTGGAATAGGCTGGCTAGAGGCTCTAACAGAGTTGGGAGACATGACAACCGTAGTCTGAGGTGAAGGTTCTGGAGGGGCTATAGAAGCATCAGACTGTAAGATGTCCTGCAACATTTTTTTAGCAGTGGTGTAGCGATCGCGCGGATGAGATTGAATCGCCCGATCGAGTACTGCGATTAAACGAGGACTAACGTTTTTGGCGTATTGCTGCCAAAGGATATGCCCCGCCTGGAGGTCTATCTCCAACTCTTGTGGTAGCTTTCCAGTTAACATATAAACCGCTGTCATTCCCAGACTGTAAAGGTCACTAGTATAGCTTGGACGACCAGCTGCCTGTTCTGGGGACATAAAACCGGGAGTGCCTAATACAATTGAGGGTTTGATTTTGCCTTGGGGATCGCTTACTGTAGCGATCGTTTCCTTTACAGCACCGAAATCAATCAAAATCGGCAAGCCATTCTCGTGGCGCAAGATGATATTGTCCGGCTTGATATCCCGGTGAATGATGCCTTCACTATGCACGTAATCCAGCACCGACAGCAGACTCACCAGAATATTCCTCACAGCAGTTTCACTCAGTAGCCCCTTGATTTCTACAAGGCTGGTTATGGTTTGACCCTGAATCCATTCCTGCACGAGGTAAAACTGCCCATTTTCGGAAAAATAGGCATAGAGTTTGGGAATTTGGTCGCTGCGATCGCCTAGTTTTTCTAAAATCGCCGCTTCACGCGCAAAACGTTGTTGAATCAACTGGTACATCTGCGGGTCATGCGTCATCGGCTTTAGCTGTTTAATGACGCACCGACGACGAGAAGGCAGGTAGGTATCTTCTGCTAGAAAAGTTTCTCCAAACCCACCACCTCCCAGCACCTGGATGATTTGATAGCGACTATTTAACAGCGTTGTCGTCATGGAGAGTTTACAAGCGGTACCCCTAGCGCAAAGCCTTGAGCCTTACTGCTCTTTCATAACTTTACAATAGCGATCGTCGTGGCGTACCCATCCCAACGACTGAATGAACTGTGTTTTTGGACAATAGCGTTGCAAGTGCCGATCTACTTCAAGTCGAGCAAGCCCTTTTCTTTCAGCTTCGGATTGAAGCGCATTTGCATTTTTACACCGCGAGATTCTAACTCTGCTAAAATTTCTCCCTCTACCCTACGAGCAGCATTTTTTAATAGTTTGATTTGGGTTAGTTCATCAGTCGCTGCATATTTTGTTTGCTCATCAGCAGTCATAGCTGCTTTAGCATCGATAGCCTGAGTCCATTTTGCTTCTTGGGCAGCATTTCCATCAGGATTTGAGCCGTTTTCACTTATCCAAGCATCACGAATATTTTCCAAAATTGTGCGACTAGGACGATCTATAGTTTGCACTTTGAGCCAGTAACACTTTTGTGGTTGGCGTACCAGATGCTGTTGGAGGCTAACATAAACATCACGAGAAAAGCCTACATATTGCAGCAATTTATCTCGCTCAAAAATGGCATAAACTCCAACTTTTCCTTGAAATTGAGCTGGTAATTGTCCATCAGCATCAATATAAGGAATGTATTCAAGACTAGCAAGGGAGGGAATTGTAGTTTCAGTAGTCATTGGTTATTATCAAAGTTTTTATTATTTGAGCTTACGATATACAGCACACAAACGACTGGGTTTGAAAATTTTAGCTTTAAACATGAAATTAGGCGGCACGTTTATAATTATGTACTCGTCTGATTCGTGATATTTTTCAAATTCAGCAGGCATTCCTTTAGGTGTTGCTGCGCTGTAGGGAACTGGCTGAAAAAGCAATTCTGCGAACTCGATTTCAGATTGCATTTGTTGACAGATTTGCTGGATAAAAGCTTGACTCGTCAATAAACTAAACAAAGTTGCTTTTGCTTCTGGAGCGAGAGTAAAGCTACTATCAAAGTGTTCGATGATTCTAAGGGGCATTTTAGGTACTGGTACTGGAAGAGCGATCGCGCTCTTCGATCAGCCTATGGGATTGTGCGATCGCGCTTCAATACCACTAGCCAGTTTCCAGATTAAGATTCGTAAAGTTGACAGGCTTGAAAAGCTTATCTTCCCCGTACACGAAGATTCCGATCCCACCGCAATGGTTTATTTGCTCTCGGTAAAGGAGCCTCTGGTATCTGTCTCACTGACACTCCATATTTCCAATCTGGTGGGCAAATAGCAATAAAGCGGGCATAGCCGCCAGTACCGCCTTGAAACTTAGGATAGCCGATTACCACCAGCGCCCCTATCTGTGGCACTTTAACCAGATTCGCCACACCTTCGGCTTGCACCGTTACCAACTGGCAGCATTAGAGTTTAGGATTTACAGGTAAGAAAAGTTAGTTTATTTCTTGGTTTTGATTGATGGATACATTTAGTAGCGCTCAGGAGTGGTTAACTGTATTAGCCTACATTGGCTTCACACTTTTCATTATGTGGCGCGTTATCGCTACGCAGAAAAAATAAAGGCATTCACCGCTTGAAAAAACTGCATATCAATTTACCTGGATCTTTTTTTCCAAATGGCACAACAGTCTTGTTTGGTTGAATTTTAACGCGATCGCGGCAATTATAAACTTCGCTCGGTGTTTTAATTTTATCTACACTAACGCTTGCCGTGTATTCCCAATAGTTTTTAGCACTGCGTTTGATACTAAGAATGCAAATTTGATGAGCATTAAAATTGCGGCATCTGGATGCATCAGCAGGAAACGCTACTGAGAAAGAGAGTATTAATAATAGTAGAAGGGCAAGATATTTCATCCGTAATCTCGATTAAACGCTTAGTAATTTGAAAAATGTTTTAAATATTACTAGTCATCACCATAATTTCAGATGGATTCTTAGGCGTTGGTGACACTTCCAAAGTCACGACTAATGCTGTTAAACCAGAATTAGCAGGAATTGGTAATTTGACAAAAACGTTTCCTTTCTCGTTAGCATTAAACTGCCCCGCAGGTATTTTTTTACCATCAACTACTGCCCAAAGGTAATAGAATTTGCCTTGAGGTAAAATAGGCAGGTTTTGTAGTACGACAACGGCGTTTGGTTCCCCTGGAGTCATGAGAATATTTCCCGTTGCCGCAGAGGCACTATCCATGCCTTTGAGCGAGACTAGATGAGTATTGGAATCTTGCAGCATGGCAATGACATCTTTTTGCCATGCTGTTTGAGCTTGTAAACTAGTTATGTTTTGCCTGAGTCGATAGTTATCTAAACCTACAGCTAAAGCTAAAACTGAGGCAACAGAAGCGATCGCATGGCTCCATCGTAAAGAAAATTTCTTAATGTTTCGCTGAGAAAATGAGGTGTTACTGTTACCAGCTTCAACGACTTTGAGAAGATTTTCGCGCAGGTGCGGTAGTGGTGTTGCTTCAGGTAGAGCATAGGGCATCAGTTCCAACACTTGCTGCAACTCATGTACTTGTGTATTTAACTCAGGATGTTCTGCAACCAGTTGTCGTAATTCCTCAGCTTCTTCAGGGCTAAGGTTGCCAAGGGCATAACCAGCCATTAATTCTTCTAATTTTTCCGGCAATAAAGGCTCAGTCATACATTCAACTATTCAATCAATTCTTTCAGGTTTTGTCTCAGTTTCAATAAGCCTTGGCGCGACCAAGTTTTAATGGTTCCTAGAGGTATATCTAACTGTTTAGCAATTTCTGATTGGCTCATACCTTCGTAGTAGGACATCTCTAACACCTGTCGTTGTTTTTCTGGTAATTGTGCTAAAGCATCACGAACATACTCAGAACGTTGATTTAAAGATGCCTCCTCAAAAGGTGTGCGAGGAGATGTGCTAGCCATATGACTCCATCGCTGGAGAAATTTGAAGTTGGTACCACGCGATCGCAGTTTATCAATAGCCCGCGATCGCGTTAGCGTGGTCAAAAAGCTGCTCATCGAACCGCGATCGGGATTATATGTATTACTACGCCAGAGAGTCAGAAAAACTTCTTGGGTAAGGTCTTCTGCTTCTTGGGTATTAGTCAGAATCCGTAGTGCTAGTCTGTAAACTAGAGTGGAATAGCGATCGTAGAGGATACCGAGAGCAGCAGATTGCCCAGCTTTCAAGGCGCGATACAGATCTGCATCAGACTGTTGTAAGTTGGGCATAAAATCAGCAGAATCAGTATGCATTGGAACCGATAAATATCGAGTCGATTAAGTTATAACTTTGCTGCATCTCCAATAGCGGATTTTATCTATTATCTTCAAATACGATTGACAGCGCTTAACTGGATGTCGCTGAGGATGGCTACTTTTCAATCTACTAATAATTTCAGCATATTTTACATCCAAAACAGCAACTCATCCGTATTACAAGAGAAACCACTGTTACGAGACTAAAGAATATGAATTGGAAACTACTCTGTTTAATTGTTAGTCTAACTTTAACTGCTACCTATTCTGAAGCTGCCCTCAGCCAAAATCAGGTTTCTCCTAGTGGTGCGATGAAGAAAAATGATGCTATGAACCACTCTGGTAGTGCGATGAAGAAGAACGATGCTATGAACAATACCAGTGGTGCGATGAAGAAAAATGATACTATGAACCACTCTGGTAGTGCAATGAAGAAAAATGATACTATGAACCACTCTGGTAGTGCAATGAAGAAGAACGATGCTATGAACAATACCAGTGGTGCAATGAGGAAGAACGATACTATGAACCAGTCTGGTGGTGCGATGAAATAACATTTTACCCCTAATAAGGTTGGCAAATAAAATTGCTGCTTATTAAGACAAAACCTGCTCTATGGCAGGTTTTGTCTTTAGCTTCTTTTTTGTCTTTAGCTTCTTTATTATTAATTCATAGCCGCAAAGCTGGAAAAAAAGGCGCGATCGCTAACTGAATCTCTACATCCCAACCCAACAGAATGGCGATCGCTGTCATTGCTACGATCGCACCCCCGACTCTTTGTAGAATTTGGCTGTAGGAACGTAATTTTAAAATATTCCGGCTGAAATAGCGCCCACCATATGCGATCGCCAGTATTGGTATCGCCGCCCCTAAACCATACAAAAGCAGTAAAACAAAGGCTGTTTTAGTATCGTGCTTGACAGCAGCTAGGACGAGAATACTGCTTAAAACTGTTCCAGCACAAGGAGTCCAAAGTAAGCCGAGTTGGGTTCCTAAGCAAAATTCTCCCCATAATCCAACTAGCTTTGGTTGTTTGACGATTTTGGCATGAGTAGCGGCGGGTTTTTCTGACGAATATGTTTTCTCACGAAGCTTTTGTTTAAACCCGCCGCTACTTATCGCAAATTTGAGAAATCTTTTTGTAATAGCAATCAAAACCCTTGGTATCAGCCGCAAACGGGCGAATAGTAGGGGCGGGTTTTTCCGACGAATATGTTTTCTCACGAAGCTTTTTTTAAACCCGCCCCTACTCCAACTGGGAAAAATAGCAAGAATACCTGCAATGAGTAGCAGAGCGATCGCCACTATTCGGAGTAAACTAGCTAGTTCTGCCAACCAACTAGCTGTGACTCCTATTAAACTACCTATGGTGGCAAAACCTACAATTAATCCTGCTACCATTGCCAAAGGTGCATAGCGATGGGACTGGAGCGATCGCCCCACTACTACTGGTAAAATAGGCAACACGCAGGGCGATAGAACGGTTAGCATTCCTCCCAGCACTGCCAGACCAGCTGATATGCTACTCATGTGCCTATCCTAAGAGCGTGCGGATGGTTTGCTCAGTTTTATCATAAGCACCTTCGCCAATGTGGTCATAGTGCAAAAAGCCTTGGCGATCGGCTAAAAATAGATGAGGCCAGTGTTGGTTCTGGTAAGCTTCCCAAGTTTTGTATTCGTTATCTAACCCAACCGAATAATTAATCTGGTACTGTTTCACAGCTCTTTTGACGTTGTTTGCATCCCGTTCAAACGGAAATTCTGGAGTATGTATTCCCACCACTTGCAATCCTTGCTTAGCATATTCCCGATGCCAACGGGTAATATATGGTAGAGTACGCTGACAGTTGATGCAGGCGAATGTCCAGAATTGCACTAAGACAACTTTACCCCTGAGTTGTGCAACGTCTAGATCCGGTGAATTGAGCCACTGACTGATGCCTTGAAATTCTGGTAACGATTTAGTATTTGGTGCAGCAACAGCAATAGAACTGGGGATTTTGTCAGAGTCCGAAGTTTGACTATCAGCTTGCTTAAAGCCAATGCTCAGTACTGCTGTACTAGTTGATAGCCCAAGATACCATAGTAACTGCCGTCGCCGCAGTGAGTTTATATTCATTAGTCAATTGCTATAAACGTCTATTCAATTTACGGTGGAAAAGAGCGATTGGATGTTTTCTCTATAATTTAAATCCAGCACAGCAGTTGAATCGTAATATTCATATCTAAGATTCTCCCGCCTGCGACACCTCGATTTTAAAGGGAAGTTGGGGAGATCGAGCCTGAAAGATATATGGTAAGCAAATAATCAAATAACATAGTAGTTATCTATGAATGCGTCTGTTCCAGCTAAAAAATATCAGCCTCAACTCTCACCAAAACAAGCTATTCCAGCCAAGATATTTCATTGGCTCAATATCATTAGCTTGTTCTTAATGATTACTAGTGGGCTACAAATTTACAACGCTAATCCTGTTTTTGGTGGGCGAGGCGGTTGGCAATTCCCACCAATATTTTTACTGGGAGGTTGGCTGGCTGGCGGTAGACATTGGCATTTTGCCGCCATGTGGTTATTTGCGCTTAACTTACTTTGGTATGGTATTTATATTTTGATTTCCCGCCGTTGGAAACATCGGTTTGTCAGTAGCAATGACCTCAAAGCACTGCAAACGAGCCAGAATCAAAAGCGCAAAAATTATGCTTGGCATCGTATAGTTTACACTGCCATCATTCCGATCTTATTGCTAGCTATATTTAGCGGTATTGGAATGTATAAACCAGCCCAATTTTACTGGATCGTAGATTTTTTCGGTAGCTGGGAAGCGTTACGAATAGTTCATTTTACATCAGTGCCGATAGTTGTAATTTTTTCGCTGCTTCACTCTTTACTAGGCTTAAAGATTGGAGGTTCGCGTTTGCTCGAATCAATGTTTTGGTAAAAATGATTTATGAGTTTAATTCAAGTTCCACGTCGCCGTTTACTCCGCCGCCAATTTCTGCAATTGTCTGGACTTTCCAGCATGGGTTTACTTCTGGGAGGGTGTGGTACCCCTCTATTTGAAGATATGGTAGGTAAAGCTTCTGAACCTCTAAATCAAAGTCTTGAAGCTTTATTGTTAAATCCTCAAAAACCAGTTCCCGAATTTCCTGTTAGTGCAATTGAGCCAAAAGAGTTATTAGTTAATACCTTCAACTTTACGCCGCAGATCGATCCGATCGCTTTTCGTCTCACAGTTAATGGTGAGGTAGATAACCCGCTAAGTTTAAGTATAAAAGATATTCAGCAAATGCCCTTAACTACAATGGCAATTCGTCATGTTTGTGTAGAGGGGTGGGCGGCGATCGTGCAATGGGGTGGTATAAGGCTACGAGATATTATTGCTCTTGCCCAACCTAAAAGCACAGTTGGTTACGTTTATTTCAAGTCAGCTGATGGCTATTATGAAAGCTGGGATATTGCTTCATCTTTGCATCCCCAGACTTTATTGGCATATCAAAAAAATGGACAACCTTTACCAGTTGACAACGGTGCGCCTTTACGCTTAGCTGCGCCAATAAAACTTGGTTATAAGCAGAGTAAATGGGTAACACAAATTATGCTAGTCAATCATCTGTTACCTGCTAAAGGCTATTGGGAGGATCAGGGGTATGAATGGTTTGCTGGACTTTGAAAAGGAGACTGGGGGCTGGAGTTAGGAATCGGGAGAATTGGGAAAAAGGATAAAGGAATTGAAAACTTGGCACTTGTTTCTTCTGCCTTCTTTCTCCTGCCTACTGTAAAATCATGGGGTGCAATCAGCAGTAGTATCTCCCATGCCCAATATCCCCCCTTATACCTGGCATCGTCCCATCGGTCTTGGCTGGGACAAACCCTACACCGTTCGCACTGCTAGTAACCTCGATGATGGCCCTTGGCATGGAATGCCTTTGGGTGGGTTCGGTGCTGGGTGTATTGGTCGTTCCTCACGAGGAGATTTTAACCTTTGGCAAGTTGACGGCGGCGAACATATTTTTCAAAGTATCCCAGCTTGTCAATTCAGCGTCTTTGAACAGTCAGCTAATTCTCCATCCCAAGCCTACGCTTTATGCACCGAAGCTCCAAGCGATCGCACTCTGGAAGCTTGGCAGTGGTATGCAGCTAGCAGGGGGGAGAAGGAGACAAGGGGACAACGAGACAAGGGGAGAGGCGATCGCTCAATCGCCAATACTGGTACATATCATGCTTTGTATCCTCGCAGCTGGTTTGTTTATGAGGGAGTATTTCAAACTGGGCTAACTTGCGAACAGTTTTCGCCTATCTTGGCTGAGAATTACCAGGAAACTAGTTATCCAGTAGCGGTGTTTGATTGGACTGCACACAACCCCACTGATGCACCAATAACGATCGCCATCATGCTAACTTGGCAAAATATGGTCGGCTGGTTTACCAATGCAGTTAAATCTCCACAGGTGCAGTTACGGGATGATGGTAGTCCAGTTTATGAGTATCAACCCCGATTGGGAGATAGCAAGGGTAATTTTAATCAACTGGTGGGAGATGCTGAGTATACAGGGTGTCTGTTAGGTAGAGTTGATAGTGGTACCTTAGAAGAAGGGGAAGGACAGTGGTGCATTGCTACGCTCAAACATCCCAGTGTGGAAGTATTTCATCACACCCGCTGGAGCCCAACAAGCACGGGTGAAGATGTCTGGCAAAGCTTCGCTGAAGATGGTTCTTTACCCAACCAGGTAGATGAAACACCAGCAGTTGAGGGAGAACAAATAGCAGCAGCGATCGCTGTCCGCTTCACTCTGCAACCCGGTGAAACTCGTACAATTCCCTTCGTTCTCTCTTGGGATTTTCCCATAACAGAGTTTGCGACTGGTGTCAAGTATTATCGTCGCTACACGGATTTTTTTGGACAAACGGGGAAAAATGCTTTTGCGATCGCAGCCGCCGCTTTACAAAAATATCAATTCTGGCAACAGCAGATCCAATCTTGGCAACAACCGATTCTAGAGCGATCGGATTTACCGCCAGAGTTCAAAATGGCTCTATTCAACGAGCTTTACGACCTCACCAGCGGTGTTACTATTTGGAGTGCAGCCTCAAAGCAAGATCCTATCGGTCAGTTTGCCGTCGTAGAGTGTATTGATTATCGCTGGTACGAAAGCTTAGATGTGCGGCTTTATGGTTCCTTTGCCTTGTTGATGCTGTGGTCGGAACTGGAAAAGTCGGTGATTCGCGCCTTTGCACGGGCAATTCCTACCAGTGACGATCTCACCCGTGTAATTGGCTATTATTATACCATCGGGGCGGAAAGTCCGCTTGCCGTCCGCAAAATTGCAGGCGCTACACCCCATGACTTGGGCGCACCTAACGAACATCCTTGGGAAAAGACAAATTATACCAGCTACCAAGATTGCAACCTGTGGAAAGATTTATCTTGCGATTTTGTCTTGCAACTTTACCGGGACTTTTTGCTGACAGGTGCTGATGATGTGGAATTTTTGGCTGAATGTTGGGATGCTGTTGTAGAAACTCTCAACTACCTGAAAACTTTTGACCTTGACAGTGATGGTATTCCAGAAAATTCTGGTGCGCCAGATCAAACTTTTGATGATTGGCGGTTGCAGGGGGTGAGTGCTTATTGTGGCGGGTTATGGTTGGCAGCTTTGGAGGCGGCGATCGCTATAAGTGATGTTTTGTTAACGAACCGCAAAGACGCGAAGAACGCGAAGGAAGTTTTGCAGCAAAGGTCTGTTTTTGAGGGTTTGTTGGTACAATCTAAACCGATATATCAAGAGAAGCTTTGGAATGGGCAATACTATCGGCTGGATAGTGAAAGTGGATCGGATGTGGTGATGGCAGATCAGCTGTGCGGACAGTTTTATGCTCGTCTGCTGAAATTACCTGATATTGTTCCAAGCGATTGTGCTTTGACGGCACTAAGAACTATATATGAAGCTTGCTTTTTGAAATTTAATAACGGGCAACTCGGTGCTGCTAATGGACTTAAACTCGATGGTTCCCCAGAAAACCCAGATGCAACTCATCCTTTGGAAGTTTGGACGGGAATTAATTTTGGGCTAGCAGCTTTTCTGGTGCAGATGGGAATGAAGGATGAGGCTTTGCGGTTAACTCTAGCTGTAGTGCAGCAAATTTACGACAATGGTTTGCAATTCCGCACTCCAGAGGCAATTACATCTGTTGGCACTTTTCGCGCTAGTTATTACCTACGAGCGACGGCAATTTGGGCAATTTATGGCGTTTTAAGCGACTTTCATCGGAGTTGATGAAGCTATTGAGCTAAATTAAGTTAGGCTCGAAGTAGTTACTCGTATTTCATCGAGTGACATATTTTCATTATTCAATGGAAGAGAAATTATAAATGTTGTGCCAACTCCGACTTCACTTTCTACTGCAATTTTGCCACCATGTAAATCTACAGCCTTTTTAACAATGGCTAAGCCTAGCCCTGTACCGGAGATTGTGCCAACGTTGCTAGCTCTGTGGAATGAATCAAACAGTTTGGCTTGATCTTTCTCAGGAATACCAATACCTCGATCTCGAACTTTAAAAACAGCTTCTTCTCGTTCGCAAACCAAGTCAAAATTTACAGTGCAACCTTGGGGTGAATATTTGATTGCATTTGAGAGCAAATTACTTAGGATATGCCGCAGCAGTTTTTCATCCATGTAAAATCTTTCACAGCTACACTGACTAGAATCAGTGTAGTTATTCTGACTGATAAAGGTGATAGTGTGGCTTGTCGTAGTGGTTTGGAACTCATCAACTAAGTCGTGGCAGAATTTAACTAAATCTAGTAAAACTGGGTTGTAATCTAGTTTTCCAGCTTCAGCTTTACCAATTAACAGCACGTCATCCAACAAATTTGTCATGTGCTTGACAGATTTTTGAATGCGCTGGAGATGTTCGAGTTTTTTCTCTTGTGTCCATTTGTGTCCGTAATCTTGAATTAACTCAGCCGAAGATAAAATCGTAGTCAAGGGAGTGCGGAACTCGTGGGAAGTCATGGAAACAAAGCGAGATTTAAGTTCGCCCAGTTGTTTTTCTGTCTCTAGAGCCTTATAAATTTCTTCTTTGGCTGCCTCAGCCACCTGTGCGCGTAATTGCGCTTCTTGTGCCTGCTTGCGATCAGTAATGTCTTCTGCGATACATAGCAAATATTCAGGTTCGTGGTCTTGATTGTAGAGCGGTATCTTTACCGTATGGAGAATCCTTCTACCCAAGCTGTAGCTGTCGACTGGCTCTTCAAGAATCTCCTCAAAGCTACCGCGCTCAAAAGCCTCTCGGTCTTTCTGCTCTAAAAAGTCTGCCTGCTCTTGTGGCAAATAGTCGTGGACTGCTTTCCCAATCGCCTGCTCGGACGTTAACCCAAACATCTTCTCACTAGTTCTATTCCATAGCCTAAATACACCAAAGCTTTCTTCTCTACCATCTTTAACAAAAACAGCTACTGGCAGATGGTCGATCATTGTCTGCAAGAAGTTGCGCGTCTGATGCAGTTCTTCCTCTGCCTGCTTGCGCTTAGTTATGTCTTGGACGGTGCCTTCAAAGAATAGTAGCTCCCCACTGGGATCGCGGACAGTGCGTACATTCTCCGAAATCCAAATTATGCTGCCGTTTTGGTGATAGATTTGAGACTCAAACTCAAATACGGTGTCGTACTCCTGCATCAGGCGGAGGAACTCTTCACGAGTGGCAGGTTCAACGTAAAGTTGAGCCTTGATATCTCTCAGATGCCCGATCAATTCCTCCGGTGACTCGTAGCCATATATGCGTGCCAATGCAGGATTTGCACTGATATACTGCCCTTCCGGAGTGGTTTGAAAGATGCCTTCAGCAGCATTTACAAAGATACTGCGATACTTCTCTTCAGCATACCGCTGGTGTTGTTGGAATATAGTTGCTCGCTCCAAAAGCATCAGAGTAACTACACCAAACACCAACCCTACCACTACAAGAGATGCAACAAGATAGTGCAAGCTACTTTGTCCTTGTTGGTATACTTCTCTTGGTAGATCCACCCGCAACAACATAGCAGGCTTACCGTAGATGTCATTTAGTAGGGTATATCCCGCAATAGTCTGTTCGCTCAAAGGGCGAACCAAAATTGCTCTAGGTTTGGATATAGAGGAACGTACTGCCTGGAAGTCAGCAGGCATTTTAGGATCGTTAATCCCAAACATAGTAATAGATGAAAGAGTTGTCTGAGCAACTTTCTTGATAGCATTGGCATCTAAATAGCGTCCACAAATCAGTGTTCCACGAATAGGACCGTTGCCTTGGCTGGTTACAATAGGCAGCGAGGAGATCAGCATCGGACTTGAGGCAAGTAAAAATATTCCATGAAGCGTGCTTTTTACAGTTGGGTGCTGTACTAGGAGGTCATTGGGAGAAAGGTGTTTTTTTATTGCCTCTGGAACCGGTATATTTTTCTTAGTTTTGAGATCGAAACCTGTGCCAAAAACAATTCGGCCAGAAGTATTGACGTGCAGCACCAGATTGACCTTCGCAGTTGAAAGAACTTCTGGAGCAAGATTAGACTTGATAAAGTTTTTGTTGCCATCCTGAACGAATTTGTAGCTATCATCCCACGCTGCCCAATCGGCATAGCGGGAACCAAAGTCTTGTTGCGTTTGAGCAAAAACACTCAAAACTCTCTCAACAGTGTGATGTGTATCTTGTTCCTCTGCTTTTTTTAGGCTATTTAGCAAGATGGTTGAGGAAGTCGCATAAATAGCCCCCAATAGGCTAGTAAATGCTAGGCTGACAAAGAGTAATGTTTTCTTCGACAGAGTCATGCGCTTCCCTTGCAATCTGAGGTTTTATTTAGTATTCCCGCCGGAATCCTAAAATTAACAATTTAAGATTTAAGCAAAATACTTCTCGCTTGTTTTAGAGATGGCCAGGGGAAATATTGTAGAGACTGATGTCTCGGAAGTGTTTTAAGGGTGCGTGGGTAGGGGGATTTTAACTGAATCTGGTACCTCTTCAATACTTTGATAAAGCATAGATTTACGCCCCTGAAAATCTAATTCAAGCAAGCTTGCGATCGCTACAAAACTGCATTGTTCGCCAGAAAAATTTTCTCGCTCTAAGCAACAACAAAAATCCTCCTAGTTGAAGAATCAACTAGGAGGACTGAACATAACCAAGAGACTACTAAGGGTTATTGGGGATGAGTCTACCACAAGGATAGGTGGCTACGGGTTGCTCGGCTACATTTTCAGCCATAGCGGCGGGAATTTTCTCGCTTGGCTGAGTTTTGGCGGCAAGATAATCTGCCTTAAGTTTTTCTAGCATTTCTTCTTTGCGATCGTACAGTCGCTTTAACTGGCGAGGTGGTGACTGATTGAGGATGTATGCTGTTACCAGTGGCAGCGCGATCGTGCTATCGGTATAACAAACAACTGTACTGGGTAATTCTTCTGGATCGATTTTGCCCCAGCTAACGGCTTCGCTGGGTGTTGCCCCTGATAAGCCGCCAGTATCTGGACGAGCATCAGTAAACTGAATAAAGTAATCGTGTCCGCGTTCTTCTAAGCCCAATACTTCATGAATTTGAGGTTGAGTTTGCAATAGGAAGTTTTTAGGGCTGCCACCACCAATAATTACAGCAGCGCTTTTGCCGTCTGTTTCTCTAGCATTGTAGGCGATCGCTGCTGTCTCGTTCACGTCAATTGATGGATCTAACACTAACTTCGATCCCTCTAGCGATAAAGCAGCTACGTTCATCCCAATCGAACTATCGCCTGGAGAAGATGTATAGATAGGAACTCCGCATTCATAAGCTGTAGCTAAAAGACAAGAATGCTCCACTCCTACTTGCTTTTCTACTTCGCGCACATATTTACCCAGCAAGTAGTGAAATTCTGCTGTTCCCATCCGCTTTTGAAAAGGCTCTGCTTGAAGAATTTTGCGGATGAAAGCATCTGTCTCTAGTAGGACATCGTAGCCAAAAATAATGTCATAGATCCGAATTGTGCTTTCCTGACGCAGCTTCACATCGTCTAGAAATGGATTACCCTTATAGAGTTCAAACCCCAACCCATAATGCATATCGTGGTAAAGATTAGCACCAGTGCTAATCATCCAGTCGATCGCGCCATGACGAATCAATGGTGCTAGGGCTGAAACTCCAAATCCAGCAGGTGTCATTGCTCCCGATAAGCTGACTCCGACTGTCACGCCTGCTTGAAACACTTCCCGACTCAGCAACTGGCAGATTTCCCTTAGTCGTGCCGAGTTATAGGCGGTGAAGTAATTATCGATTAAATCTACTACGCTAATTTCTGCGGTTATGGGAACGGGGCTGATTTTATTGCTGGGCAGTCTTGACATTTTTTCACTCCAACCAGAATGATTAGTAGATACGCCGATCTAATCTAGCGATGTTTCCATCTTTTGTTTTACTGCCTTAAGAAAGCAATCGTATGCGGTTGGGCTAAAGCAAACGAGTATTACTTGTTGTAGAGAATTATTACTTTTGAGAAAAGCCTGAATTTCAGCAGTGGCAATTTGTGCGGCTCGTTCGAGGGGAAATCTATACACGCCCGTGCTAATGGCTGGGAAAGCAATGGTTTCAATTTGGTATTGTTCCGCGATCGCCAAACAGCTACGATAACAACTAGCTAAAAGTTCATCCTCATTGCGATTGCCACCTGACCAGACCGGGCCTACGGTGTGAATCACCCATTTTGCTGGTAACTTATAGCCTTTAGTAATTTTGGCTGCACCAGTTTCACAACCCCGAAGCTGCCGACATTCTGCTAGAAGCTGCGATCCAGCTGCACGGTGAATTGCTCCATCAACACCACCACCACCCAGTAGGGAGTTATTGGCAGCATTGACAATTGCATCAACCCTTTGCTGAGTAATATCACCTTGGATAACCATTATTCTGTTTTGCATCATCTTTTCCCTTGTCCCGCCCATCTGTCCAACCTTCCTGACAACAGAATATAACTCTGTATGAGTTAAATAATTTGGCTCATTCTATTATTGGTAAATGTTGTAGCGCTGCCAGTTTAGTAACAATGAATTCTCATCCCAACCCTAACGAAATGGAAACTACGAGTGATGTAGCTGCAAGAGAGTCTTCCTCCCTTACAGATGAACAGTATCGCCAGAAGATGCAGCGGCGTAAGCAAGTGCAGTCGGAGCGAGTCGCTAAAGCATCGCAAGAAAAAGGCTTAATAATAGTTAATACTGGTAACGGCAAGGGCAAAACTACGGCAGCTTTAGGCATGGTAATGCGATCGCTCGGTCATGGCTATCAGGTGGCGATCGTTCAATTCATCAAAGGAGCTTGGGAACCTGCAGAAAAAGCCGTCCTCAGCCAGTGGGAATCGCAGCTCGTGTTTCATGCAATGGGCGAAGGCTTTACCTGGGAAACCCAAGATAGAGAGCGAGATATCCAAAAAGCGAATCAGGCTTGGAACAAGGCGTTAGAATATATCCGCAACCCAGATTTCAAGCTAGTACTGTTAGATGAAATCAATGTCGCCCTCAAACTTGGCTATTTAGAAGTTAATGATGTTTTGGCTGGACTAGAGCAAAAACCTGCGGATTCTCACGTAATTCTCACAGGTAGAGGCGCACCTGCTGCTTTAATTGAACGAGCAGATTTAGTCACTGAAATGACATTAATTAAGCATCCCTTCCGCGAACAAGGTGTCAAAGCACAACCGGGAATTGAGTTTTGAAGCAAAATATCTCGTTACTATACTCCCTCAATCCCAGGCTGAGCTTGGCATCAAGGCATAAAGGCTAAGCCTCGTTTATTTAAAATAGTGTTGTACAATTTATAGTACAATAGTGTGGTTGGACAAAAAAGCTCCATGGAAACGATACCTGCGTCAAGGGCGAGAGAAAAGTTATTTAATTTAATCGATCAAACACTAGAGTCACACAAACCAATTGCGATTTCGTCGAGACGAGGAAATGTCGTCATGATTTCTCAAGAGGATTGGGAGGCGATCCAAGAAACACTTTATCTAATGTCCATACCTGGGATGAAAGAATCGATTATTGAAGGTGCAAACACACCAATTGAAGAATGTATTCCTCTAGAAGACTTAACCCTTGATGTGGCAGATAGTGCTGACTAGACAAGCGACTAAAGATGCCAAAAAGCTTGTCAGCGCTGGGCTATGGAATAAAGCAGAACGATTGCTAGAGATATTGGCAGCAAACCCTTATCAAAACCCGCCGCCCTACGAAAAGCTAGTAGGCGATCTAAGTAGCTATTATTCTCGCCGTATTAACATTCAGCATCGATTGGTGTATCAAGTACTTCAAGAGGAACGGGTTGTTAAAGTGCTGCGACTGTGGAGTCATTACGAATAGGTGAACCTGCGGGCGCGTTGAGAACGGCGACTAACTTATGTTTAAAAAAACTTGGATGGCTATGAGAAGATAAGCGATCTCATATTTATTCTTGATAATTACTTTTACAAGCTGCCAAGATCTGCTTGTCATTTTCATTTACATTTGATAATTGGTAATAATTTTGTAGTGCTACTGAATATTGAGATGATACTTGCTCGTATTGCGCTCCAATTTGCGAACTATCACTAGCTGTAGCTACTTGTGGAGCATTTTGAGCATCGACAATAGAATCAGAATAAGGAGTTGAACCAGCATCCCCAGCAATTGTTAAATCTAATTTTCCTGCTGCAAGCGAACCTTGAAAACAATTAAACTCGGATTGCGGTAGGTAAAATGCACCCGTTACTTTACCTTGGCGCACTTCAAACACCATATATTCTTGACCTATTTGATTTGGTTGTTGCGACTGACCATATAAATAAATACCGTCTTTTTTCGGCATTTTACCTTTGAAAATATTATTTTCTGCCGCTGAAGTCGCTACTGCAAAAGCAGCATTAGTTGAAGATTTTAATTCTTTAGCTATACTTTGCGTAGCTTCAATTCCATTAATTCCTGTTAATAATAGTAAGCTAGCTAAGGTTAATTTAAAACTTGTATGAATGGGTGAATATAACTTATTTATAAATTTAACTCTATGCATTTTTTATATTCCTCTTTTATCCCTCTTATAAAAGACTGAGCCTATATACCTCTATCTCAGCACAGTCAATGTGAGTCGAGCATCGGGGGAAAGACTGAGATCGAAAATTTGATACTCTGCTTTTATCCCTATTATTGCGGGTGATAGCAATCTTTATTTAGCTCAAATATACCTCCCATGACTGAGGGTGGTACTCTACCTATAGAAGCAACAGATGTTCTGTACAAATCCCGCTTTCAGGATTGAAATTATTTCCCTCTTTATTCCTTCCAAGCTCAGCCTGAAAGATGTGGAATAAAAAATGCCTCCTAATTTTGTCAGGAGGCATTTTTACTATAGATTTATGAGGGAGCCGTCAAACTCCTAAATATTGATTTTATTTTGAGAATACACGCTTCGCCACCTATAAACAATTGTAATATAAGATACAGACAAATTGCCCTAGTATTGGGGACAAATTTTTTTCAGGTGGGCGAAGCTCGGTATTACACCGCAGCCCCGGATTGCCCACCCTACAATTAGCTAGCAATATACTCCTGCACGTTCGCCCGCCGACGGCGTAGGTGAGCAAGAGCTTGATGCTCTAGTTGGCGTACCCGTTCGCGGCTGAGGTTGAGTCTTTCGCCTACTTTAGCCAAGGATAGTTCGTTACCATCTTGCAAACCAAAGCGCAGACTCAAAACTTCTCGCTGTTGGGGTGTTAATTCAGACATTAGGGTATCTAAGTCATTGCGCAAGGATTCTTGCGTCATGTAATTTTCTGGAGATGGGCCTTCATCTTCCAGCAGATCTTGCAATTCCGTATCTTGGTTGTCACCGACACGAACGTCAAGTGACACTGGTTGACGGGCAAGATTTAGATACTCCCGAATCTGGGCAGGATCTAGTTCCAAAGCTTCGGCAATCTCAACTGATGTGGGGCTACGTCCTAGCTTTTGAGCTAGTTCTCGCTGCACTTTCTTGATCTTGTTGAGCTTTTCTGTGATGTGAATTGGCAAACGGATCGTGCGGGCTTGCTGTGCGATCGCACGAGTTATTGCTTGGCGAATCCACCAATAAGCATAAGTCGAGAACTTATAACCACGAGTGGGATCGAATTTCTCAACTCCCCTCTCTAGCCCCATCGTACCTTCTTGGATCAAGTCCAAAAACTCCATGTTGCGCTTCTGGTACTTCTTGGCAATGGCTACAACCAAGCGCAAGTTCGCCTCAATCATCTTTTGCTTAGCGCGCTGACCGCGATGCACAGTCTGTTGTAATTCGCTCTCTGGCATCTTGACATGGGCAGCCCAATCGCTTAAACTCGGTTCGCTATGCTGTTTCTTAGCCAAAGCTTCTTTAGCTTCCAGCAGCGACATCATTTGTTGCACCTGCTTCCCATAAACAATTTCTTGTTCACGAGTTAGCAGTGGCACACGACCAATCTCGCGCAGGTAAGTGCGCACCATATCAGCCGTGAATCTGGTATTGTTGGGTTCGGTAGTAGCAGTGATATTAGCAGTGGCCATTGGTGCGTCGTTTACTCCGTAAACAAATGAATGCTTGAATTGAAGGCGGCTGTGGAAAAGCTATTAGCTGGCTTTAACAGGAGGTTAACTAAATATTTGGGGAAACTACATCCGACAGAAGTTGTAGAGACGCTAATGCGTTGGGAATGTTTCCCAAACCGCCCATGTTAACTATTTCTTCCTCGAACTACGCTTAGCTTTAATTGCGGTTCAAAAAAGCCTGGATATTATTTTTGAAATGAAAATGAAGTCATTATGAGTTTATCTTTTCTCATTTTATGCCAAAGCTTAAGACTCGTAAAGTCCTAGCTTGGGGTCGCTTGGCATTGAGACTGGGTAAATTGATTGTTCACTTTTACCGTTACCAAAGGCTATTTAGCTCACTTGTTATATGATGACACCCTTAGCCCTGAAGCAGTTACCGGAAACCCGAACTATTTGAACGGCAATAATGGTGTAGATACCGAATAAGAGGCAGGGGGGACAAGGGGACAAGGGGACAAGGGGAAACTCGCCACTCGCCACTCGCCACTCGCCACTCGCCACTCGCCACTCACCACTCACCACTCCTTAGAAGCCTAGATCCATTTTGGCTAATTCAGCAGCGGCGAAGACTTCGGCATCTGATTTTTCTTCCCAAGCAACATCACCAATTTCGGTATAGAATGTTTCATCATAAGGTCGTGTTCTGACCACAACGGGCATAGGTACGGCGTGACCTAAGATTAAGGCTTGTTGTTTGGAATCAAGTTTAGCTAGTACCGATCGCAGACTTTGCCCGCCAGATACTCCGGTGAAGATAGCGTCAATGTCTTTTTCGTCATTAAGTAAGGCAGTGATGCGAGTGCCAACTTGAGACATGACTTCATTATCAATGCCGGAGGGGCGTTGATCTACTACTAACAGGGTGACGAAGTATTTACGCATCTCACGCGCGATCGTGCCAAAGATAGTTTGTCGAACTGTGGCAGAATCGAGGAAGCGATGGGCTTCTTCAATTGTGATTACCAATGGCAGGGGGCGATCGCTTGGATTTTTCGTCTGCAAAAACTGTTCTGCCTTGAGAACGTAATGCTGGTGAATTCGGCGGGAGATTAAATTAGTTGCCAGCATATACGACAGCATATTCGATTGAGAGCCGAACTCAATTACTACGTGCTTACCCGCTGTCAAAGATTCTAAAATTTGACTAATGTAATTGCGCGGACAAACGGGGCGCATATATTTAAGTTCGCCTAGGCGGTTCAGCTTACGCTGCAATGCCATAATTGAGGACTTGTTACCTCGTTTCTCTTCACAGAACATCTGAATTTCCTCATTAGTCATGCTTAACAACTGACTAATCCAGGCATCGCCAAACTCATTCCGCAGAATGATGGCATTTTCTAAACTTGCTTCAGATAGATTTAACTCATCTCGCACCAGCATGATGTCTTCGACATCGATTTGGTCGTAGCTGAGATAAAGTTCCTGCGCATCCCGCACACCCCGCCGCTTGGTGGATGCCGGATCGAGTGTATAAATTTGCACTTGACCGGGAAACAACTGGCGCAAACCTTTAACTGTGCTGAATTGTTTTCCCTCACGTACAGCTTCCCAACCATATTCTGAGTGCATATCAAAAATCAGGTTTACTGCTGCCTGTTTGCGGATAATGCCACATAGCAGTAGTCGGGTGAGAAAAGATTTGCCAGTACCAGATTTACCAAAAACGCCGTTACTGCGTTCCACAAAGCGGTCTAAGTCAATGCAAATCGGCACATCCATATCTAGTGGTTGACCGATCGCAAAGTTGCGGCGGTGAGGATCGTCTTCCCAGCCGAATACTGCGCGAAAATCTCGTTCGCTGGCATCGTAAACTTGACTGAAGTGGCTGGGAATTGTCTTGACTGGCATCAACTCCATATTGCTGCTGCTTTGGGGTTGAAACGAGCCTAAGCTTGTATCAGATGCGGGCGAGTCATGAGACTTGCCGTTTGTCTCAAACAGAGGTTCCTCCGATTCGGGAGTAAACATCAACATTGGGGTGAGGTCGATCGTGCCATAGGTGCCACTCCCCGCCAACACATCCCGCAAAAAATCATCATTGGGGTTAGGAGGGTTGGAAACAATCCGGTTACTGGATGTCCCTAGCGCTACGTCTGTAAGCATACAGAAGAAACGCGATCGCACTCCCTCCACCACCAAAAACTTGCCTACCCGCATATCTTCAACTGAGACATCCGGGTGTAGACGCACTTCTAAACCCTGACTGAGAGAGCCTTGTGTAATTGAGCCTAAAGGCTGCTCCGAATTCATAGCATTCTTGCGCGATATCCCTTGGCTTATCTTATAGTGACTAGCGGCTAGTGGCTAGAGCCAAATGCAGCAATGATGAATTATAAATGATGAATTTTTCAACATTCAGCATTCACAATTCATCATTCACTGCTTACTCAATATTTATCGATGTGGGTGCTGAACCAGTTGTACTATATCCAGTTATTGGTTTGCGATATTCGGCATAAAGGCGATCGCGCCAATTGAAAAAAGGTTCGTAAGCCATGCTGTCAGCTAACCCTGGTATTCCTTTTCCTCTTACCGCTTCTGGTAGTTCTAGATACGGCCCATTTGGAAACTTAATCAGCATCGATAAGCCAGCTACTGCTAAATCTGCTAATGTCGGTTGATCGCCAACTAAGTAAGGGCGATTTGATAGCAGTAATGATAATGCTTCTAAGTCTTGCTTCAAATCTGCCATGGCTGATTTCAGCACTTCTGGGCTGTATCCCACCCCAAAACCTAGAACTCTCAGCAAATCGCTGGGAATAACTTCGACTAAATTCTTGAGTAGATCGGGTGTAGTGGTTGGTAAGAGGGACTTGCGAAAGTTTTGATCTTGACTAATTGCGCCAAATAGGGCTTTGCGACTTTTGATTCCGATTGATTCATCCGCCCATTCTTCGATCAGCAAACAAAGTCCCCGTTCTTGTGGATCTGTGGGAATGATGGGACGATCGGGATACGAGCGATCGAGATACTTAGCAATTTCAGTCGAATCTGCCACAAAGCGATCGCCATCTTTAAGTACGGGAACTTGTCTTTGACCCGTCATCCGGAACAATTCCACTTGTCCTATGCCTGGTGTTACCTCAATTTTGCGGTATGGTAATCCTTTGTAGTCTAAAATTAGACGTACTTTTTCTGAGTATTGAGACAATTCAAATTGGTATAACTCCAGCATTTTGTCTCTCCTTATACTAGTACGTGAGAATTTGCAAATTAGGCCGATCGAGCAGCTAGTAATACTGCTAATATTGGCAGAATTTCTTTTCGCGCGCTCAAAAAACGCAATTTATTTAAGATAGCTGTTATTTGTTAACAATTAGCTATTTTTGGGCGATCGCCTGTCCTTTTACTTTTATTTTTATAGAGAAAATATATAACCTCGAACAGTGCAAATTTACCACTTAATACTTAATACTGTACGGGCGGGTTTACTTAGGCAATCTTATTGTCCCACAGTCATGTTTGTTAAACCTGCCCCTACTGACGTTTGCAGCTAATAAATTTTTGCTAATTGCTAATTACTTAATTAAAATATTTTCTGCAAAATAATACTCCCCCAGTGTAGTTTCCGGGGGAGAGCAAGCAATATTTACAGTTCCACAATTTCTATATTTTTTATGCAGTTTACGCGGTACGACGTGTAATTAATCCCCAGATGAAAAGTAGGATGATGGCACCAAGAACTGAAAATATAATACTGCCGATGCTAAAAGCTCCAGCTGACGCTGCTGCGGCACCAACGGCCCCTGGGAACACGGCTTGGCCTACCCAACCTCCAACTAATGCACCCAAAATACCCAGAATGATTGTTGCTAGAATTCCGCCACCTTGATGACCGGGAAAAATAGCTTTAGCAATAGCTCCGGCAATCAGTCCTAAAACAATCCAAGCAATTATATTCAACATAGTTTTAATTCCTTATTTCACCTTACTTGCTTCACCTTGTATAACTTATCACTTCGAGTCTTTTTGCTCCCTCTACCATAGGTGGTAACTTGAAGGAAACCTAAAGGAATATAAATGATTAATTCAATCAAGATTAACTTTAGGAATTACTCATAAACGCTATCACTATTTATTTTACTTGGGTTCTGCCTGTAGCAGTAACAAAATTGTTTAGTGTAATCAAAGTAGCTATTTCGATAGAGCTAATTTTCAAGGCATAAATATCAATGACTTTTTGAAAATGTAACTTTTTGCAGATTCGTAGTAACTTTAGTTGGTAAAAGTTTATCTGCATGGTAATAATGGAGTGCGATCGCCCACTGCATTCATCGGCTTACGCCTAACCTGGGAACTAATCCCCGACCCCCGCGTCAAATTAAGTACGAAAAGTCACATCTAACAACAAGTAAACAAAAATATCCCTTAGAAAACTAAATTGATTAATTGGGTTTGAGTTATATTTTGATGACTTGAGCCGATATCATTTCTATGTTTTGAGTTGCAGCTCTCTCCTAGAGGTAATTTGAGATTTTGGCTAAAGCTACTTGTCAAAATTAAGACACCGCGAGGACGCGATCGGCTATAAACAGATTTGATTGTTTCTCAGTTATAAGTATTTCTAAAGTTTGATTTTTGTGAAAGTTGTCAGACTGGCAGATAGGAAATGTTATAAAACTTAAAACTTTCGGAATTTATAGAGGAAAGCAAAAGTGAGGAAAGTACAAAACTATAACAATTTGCTCAAGCTATTGGTTAGCTTGGTAGGAATGCTAGGTGCTAGCATCCTGATTGGCTACCCAGTAGGAGCGCAACAGCCAACAGGAGCAACTAATCCTAGACCTAGTATTTTTAACGAACCTCCATATAATGGTTCTCGTACACCAGCCCCAGGAGCAGAACCCACTACCCCCTCTGCTCAACCATCGCCTCAGACAGAACCTACCACCCCAGCACCATCCCCAGGAACAGCACCCACTACTCCAGCACCAGCCCCAGGAGCAGCCCAACCCTCAAACGAGAATGTGGTAGCTTTGGCTGCATCAAATGATTCTTTCAAGACTCTCACAGCAGCTTTAAAAGCAGCAGGCTTGACACAAACTCTTTCAGGAAAAGGGCCCTTCACGATTTTTGCCCCCACAGATGCAGCATTTGCAGCTCTACCCCAAGATGCGCTGCAAGAGTTGTTGAAGCCAGAAAATAAGGACATACTAGTCAAAATCCTGAGTTACCACGTAGTTCCAGGTAATGTCACATCTGGCGATATCAAATCTGGCGAAGTCAAAACAGTTGAAGGTGCGCCAGTCAACGTTCAAGTTGATTCTGCTAAAGCTGTGACATTAAATAATGAAGCCAAGGTTGTGCAGCCAGATCTTAAAGCCAGCAACGGTGTAATTCATGCAATTGACAAAGTGATGTTGCCACCAGATTTATAGACTACCTCTAGACTATAAACATACATCCGCGGTTGAATAAATGAGCTTGTATTAGTGGCTCAATCAGATAAATCCCGTTCAAATATAAATTTGAACGGGGCTTTTTTATGGCTGATACCATTTGGTTTTATAACTGCTACATTTTAAGATCTGAAATGCTTGCAGGCTGTAGTTTCTAAAATCCAAAATCTAAAATCCGCAACTGGGATGAGAGCTGCTTAATGTACTATCCACTTAGCATCAGAAACAATACAAACTCCTCCATACTTTTTGAGGATAGGTTTAATCGCTTCTACTACTTTATGCTCTTGGTCTTCTGTACAGATACTCATCACATATCCATTAGTGAAAGCCTCTGTTTCTAAATGATCAATTACTCTTCCTTTGTCACCCTTACCTGTAACATCACTATTGCTATATGAATATCAGTCTCTGCACGATCGCTAAAAATGAAGAATTAGCACTACCTCTGTGCCTCGGTAGCGTTAAAGATGTGGTTGATGAAATGGTAGTATTAGATACAGGCTCAACCGATCGCACTGTAGATATTGCTAAAGAATTTGGGGCAAAAGTTTACCATTATCAATGGTGCAATGACTTCAGTGCAGCCCGCAATCAAGCATTGAAATATGTAACAGGACAGTGGGTTTTGGTGTTAGATGCAGATGAAACTTTGACACCAGAAATTGTGCCAGATATGCAGCAAGCAATAAAGTGCGATCGCTACCTAGTAATTAACCTACTACGACAAGAAGTCGGCGCGGCACAATCTCCTTATTCTTTAGTTTCACGTCTTTTCCGCCGTCACCCAGATATTCGTTTTTTCCGCCCTTATCATGCCTTGATAGATGATAGTGTTTCCCAGATTTTGACTCAAGAACTCGATTGGCAAATCGGTTATTTACCAGCAGTAGCAATTTTGCATTCTGGATATCAACAAAGTGCGATCGCCTCCAAAGACAAATTTGCCCAAGCAGCAAAGACAATGGAAGGCTTTTTGGCAGATCATCCCACCGATCCTTATGTGTGTAGCAAATTGGGGGCATTATACGTTCAATCTGGGAAGATAGAACCAGGAATTGAATTGTTAGAAAGAGGACTTACTGCTAACTCAGTCAATGCCCAAATTCTCTACGAACTTCACTATCATCTTGGCATTGCTTATAGTAAGTTGCAGAATTTGTCACAGGCGAAAGCGAGTTATCAAGCAGCGGTTGACTTAAATATTTATCCCATGCTTAAACTAGGAGCTTACAACAATTTAGGCAACTTGCACCGAGCAACTGGGGATTTAATCAAAGCGAAAACAGCTTATGAAATGAGTTTACAAATCGATCCTAATTTTGCCGCAGGTTATTACAACTTAGGAATAACTTTAAAGGCAATGGGGCAATTTTTAGAAGCGATCGCCGCTTATAAACAAGCAATTGAGTTGAATCCCAACTATGCCGAAGCATATCAAAATTTAGGAGTTGTCCTACTGAAACTTGGTAATGTCACCGAGGGTTTGGCAGCATTTAGACAAGCGATCGCACTTTATCAAAGTCATAATTTAGCCCAAGCAAATCGCTTACGCCAAAGTTTGCAAGATATGGGTTTTGCTGTTTGATCTAGTAGGGTAGGCATTGCCCGCGATAATTTTATCAATTAGCTTTTAATTGACGCGATCGCGCTTGAATTTCCTCAATCGAAAACACAGGTTGAAACTGTAATCCAGCCGATTGATATAATTGCGCGCCACCCTGCTGTCGATCTACCAATGCCATTACTTCATTAACTTTATAACCAGCTTGTCTCAGACGCTCAACAGCTTTCATTGCTGATTGTCCAGTAGTGACAACATCTTCTAAAACTACTATCTCAGCATTATCTGGTAAAGTGGGGCCTTCAATATATGCCCTTGTTCCATGTCCTTTGGCTTCTTTGCGAATAATCAGCGCAGGTAGCGGGCGATTTTCATACGCAGAAACTACACTTACAGCAGTGACAATTGGATCTGCTCCCAGTGTCAATCCTGCCACTGCTTGAGTATTTGTTGATAGGTGGGATAATAGAAGACGACCGATCGCTAATGCGCCTTGGGGATGCAGCGTCACTTGTTTTCCATTAATGTAATAAGAACTACGCTGCCCTGAAGAGAGAACAAAATCACCTTCTTGATAGGCTAGTTGACAGAATAAATCCAATAGATGCTGACGCAGTGTGGTTAGATCGGCAGTAGCCGCCCAAGTATCCGAGCTTGGCTTTGATTGAGCTTCGTATATCATTTATTATCAGTCAATACTTGATGGTGAATCAAAAAATAGGCTAAGACTGATTTTAGATTTAAGCATAAATCGAGATTCCCTAACTATAGAGGATAAAGTCATGCGTATATTTCATAGCTTAAGTAGTATATTAGTTCTCGCGATCGCTGCCACTGGTTTTCATGGATCTGCGATCGCCGGGCCAAAATCCAGCACTCAGCCAAAAGCCGATCAAACGCTTGCTGAAACATTTGAGCGAGCTTTTTTTGCTAACGATCCCGCTTTTTACCGCAATCGCTCCTTGGGAAGGCAACTTGATTGGATGTTTGGTTTTAAGGGGTATACTGAAAGAGAAATCAACCGAGATGCAGCCAGCGTTCACAATTTATATCAGTCTTCCCTGAAACAACAAGCAAGCAGCAATCCAGCTATTCGCACTCGCGATCTACCAAATCCCTATGAAACATCAATTTTGACTTCTCCTAACATTGATGTCAATCAGAAGGTGCAAAACAATGAAGTGATATTTGACAACCAACAATCTCAGTAAGAAAGTGTTTGTAAATAGATATGAAGAAGAAATCAATCAGGAGATGAGATGAGTCAGATCTAAGAAACTGTTTGTAAATGTCAGTTAAGCGGTTTTCGGTTGCCACGTTCGACGATTCTTTGTTAATCGCCGGAGCATCAATCGAATCATAACCACATAAATCATGCCTTCGTGATTTTCAGGCAAGCGTTCATAGTCACGAGTCAGAATGCGAGCATTTTCCAGCCAAGTCCAGGTACGCTCGACAATCCATCGTTTTCGTTCGACCTGAAAACCTTTTGCCTGCTCCGGTCGTTGACTAATTTCCACCTCGACTTGACGCTCCCCAAAAGCTTGCCCAATCAAGGTCGCTAATGCTCCTCGATAGCCTTTGTCTGCCAGGACTTTGGCAATCCGTTCGTACATCTCCAACACCCATACCAAAACCGCAGGGGCAGCCTTTACATCGGCCGTATTTGCAGCAGTCACGTAACATCCCAAGACTAATCCCAACACATCTACGACAATATGGCGCTTGCGCCCTTTCACCTGTTTGTTGCCATCAACTCCTTGTTCCTCCCCCCTTTTTGCCCCAGTTTGACCGACTGGCTATCAATGATGGCTAAACTTGGCTTGGCATCTCGTCCTTCCTTCAGGCGCACTTGCTGCACCAGCGTTGTATTGATTTGCTCCCAGATGCCCAGTCTCACCCACAAGCGATAGTAGCCGTACACCGTTTGCCAAGCCGGAAACTCATGGGGCAAAGCTCGCCATTTGATGCCGTTATCTGCACGATAAAAGATGGCATTGAAGACCTCCCGTAAGTCCACCTCTCGCTCTTTACCAACAGGCTTAGGGCCGGGTAACAACGGTTCAATGATCTGCCACTCTGCATCGGTCAAGTCACTATTGTAGAAGCGTTGAGTCATCGTCTAGTATCAGAGCCATGGATTCCTTTTAGATATCACTCATCATCTTTTGAGGCATCCCTGCTTTATATCTATTTACAAACAGTTTCTAATAGCAATATATTTTCAATCGCAGACATGAAACGATCGGGCTGAATTAGCAATTAAACCTAAATAAATGCTGAAAATTTAGGGTGTAAGAGTGGAACTTACCAATAACTAGAGGTGGGCAATGCCCACCCTACGCTCGAAGTTCATAAATCAAATAGGATTGCTATGTTTCTAATTTTTTAGTGCGCCGTGCTGGAATCGAACCAGCCTGAAGGCGAATTATGAGTTCGCTACCTCCCCAATCGGTCAACGGCGCTCGTTCTAGACAGTGTAAAGGTCGTCGACCTAAAACACTCAGCTTATTATAACTGATTTACTATTATAGCGTATCTGTGTATAGATATAGTAAGATACTGCTGCCTCAAATGCTCGCTCAATTTTATTAGAGACTAAAGATTATAGATCGAGTTGGCAGTTTTGACATAATCAATCTTAATATCGATTCAACACTCATAGTAGATAAATTACGTAATCATAATGTTACAACTTAGTCATTGTTTAGATAAATATTGGGTCAACAAGGTAAATGCTCTTGATTAAGCGAGCATCCGCAATGAAACTGAATTCAACAGTCACCCTGACTTTGGTATTGCTAATATTGATGTTAGGGGCAGGCTATATGAGTGCGATCTGGGGGTTGACGATAGGGCTTGAGGCGCTCAAAGGTGTGAATCAACCTGATGCTCGCCCCACAAATAAAATTAAGCTCCGCAAACGTAACTCTCAACAGCAAAATGCAGCGGTGATGTTAAAAGAAGAAGATATCATCACCAATGTGAATGCCCGAATTGAGGGCAAAGGGAAGAAAGTGAAGCCGGAAAAGCCGCAGTTGGAAAAACAAAGCAGCAAGCAATCTTCACAAGCAACGCTGGTTGCAGACGTGGAAAGTCTCCAGCCAGGATTTCCCCGCGTGCATAAAACTCAGGGAGTGACGCTAGAAGTGAGATCAGCGCGTTTTTCTGGGGGTTCTTTAAGATTGAAGGTAAACTTTAAAAATGAGGGGGATAAGACTGTACGTTTTTCGTCTAGTTTTTTAGATGTGGCAGACGATCGCGGGCAAGCGTTGAGTGCAAATACTGAAGGCTTGCCTTGGGAATTGCCGCCAAATGGCAAGATATTTCCTAGTACGGTGAGTATTTCTTCTGCCTTACTCGATGACGTAAAGAAAGTTTCGATGACGCTGACTGATTATCCAGAACAGCAACTGCGGCTGCAAATGGTAGATATCCCTGTAAACAAATAGGCGTGGAAGTTGTAGATTTAAGATTTTAATCCAAAATCTATGGCTCCAAAATAAAATACCCTGGTTGCTGATGATTGCCTCGGTTTTAAATGTCTTGGCGGTGAACCCTTTTTCTTCTCTGAATTGGGCAGACATCGGGCTGAGATTGTTGTCTGTGTTGTTGCTGATTGCAATCAATGCCTTTTTTGTTACTGCTGAGTTTTCCATAGTGTCAGTAAGGCGATCGCGCATCTATCAATTGGTACAAGCCGGAGATGTACCAGCGATCGCGGTGCAATCTTTACAGCGTAGTATTGACCGAGTACTATCCACAACCCAACTAGGTATCACCCTCTCTAGTCTTGCCCTAGGTTGGATTGGTGAAAGTACAATGGGTGTCCTTGTGGCAACTTGCTTAGAGCAGCTGCCTTTGCCAGCAGGAAGCCGCTGGTGGGTGGCTCATTCTCTATCAATCCCTCTAGCCTTTCTCCTGGTTGCCTACCTGCAAATTATTTTAGGGGAACTATGCCCCAAGTCAGTGGCTCTACTCTACTCAGAGCAACTAGCGAGGTTTTTAGGGCCACCCTTAAAAGCGATCGCGCGATTTTTTAGTCCATTTCTTTGGATTCTCAACCAATCCACCCGCTGGTTGTTACGACTAGTAGGCATTGAATATTCCGGGCAAGGTTGGAAGCCACCTGTAACATCTGAAGAATTGCAACTGATTATTTCTACTGAACGCGAATCAACTGGCTTAGAAGCAGAAGAACGAGAACTGCTCAACAATATCTTTGAATTTGGCGAGGTGAAGGTAGCAGAAATTATGGTACAACGCCCTCAAATTGTTGCTGTGCCAATTAGTGCTACTTGGCAAACAATGCTACAGGAAGTAGCTGCTACAGGTTACTCCTGTTATCCGGTAGTTAGCAAATCATTGGATGACGTTCATGGCATCGTTCACTTTAAAGATTTGGTCGAGCCTTTGGCGCTAGGAAAGCTGTCTTTAGAGACTGAAATTCGGCCTTGGATTCGCCCCGCGCAGTTTATCCCTGAAAATACGCTCTTAAGTGAATTACTGCCAATTATGCAGCAAAGCCTACGGCAGGCAACACCTTCGAGACCAGCAATGGTCATAGTAGTTAACGAGTTTGGCGGTACAGTTGGTCTTGTCACCATGCAAGATTTGATTGCTGAGATTATCGGCAACGCAGGTGCAGCCGCAGCCACCAACGAGTTACTCATCCAGAGATTGGATGAACAAACATTTTTGGTGCAGGCGCAAATGAATCTGGAAGACTTGAACAAATTGTTGAATTTAAACTTGCCTGTGAGAGATGAATATCAAACCCTAGGAGGTTTTGTACTATACCAGCTACAAGAATTTCCCCTAGTTGGAACAACAATTAGCTATCAAAATCTCGAATTAAACGTCGTGTCCGTTGAAGGGCCGCGCTTGAATGAAATCGAGATTCGTCGCCTGCATGATGAAGCAGGGATCGCTGTGGAAGCCGGGGAGGCAGGGGGAGAATAAATTCATCATTCAGCATTCTGGTCCCTATACCTTACATAAGGAAGCGGATCTTGTAATCCCAATTCGGCAAAAGCAGCTAAGCGCAAATGGCAGGAGTCACAAACGCCACAAGGGCGAACGCCACCTGCGTAGCAAGACCAAGTTTTCTCCCAAGGTACGCCCAACTTGTTTCCCAATTGAACGATCTCAGTTTTTTTCAAATCGATCAAGGGAGCAAAAATTGCGATCGCAATTCCCTCTCGTCCTTGTTTGGTTCCCAATCTAAAGACTTCCTGCATTGCTTGAATATAATCGGGGCGACAATCTGGATAGCCAGAATAATCTAAGGCATTGACACCGATATAGATTCTTTCTGCACCAAGGGTTTCCGCATAACCAAGGGCAAAGCTTAAGAAGATAGTATTTCGGGCTGGCACATAAGTAACTGGAATATTTTGTGCCATTTCAGATATAGAACGCTCTTGTGGTAAATCAATTTTGTCATCCGTCAATGCCGAACCACCCCAGGCGCGCAAGTCGAAAGACACTAGTTGATGCTTTGCTACACCTGCACAATGAGCGATCGCCTTCGCAGCTTCTAACTCTCGCCGATGCCGTTGCTGATAGTCAAATGAAATCGCATAACACTCGCAACCATCAGCCTTAGCTTGATAGAGAACTGTCGAAGAATCCAACCCCCCAGATAACAAAACTACAGCCTTCACTTGCCTTCCTCCTAATAATTCGTAATTCGTAATTAAAAGGGTAATTCTCCTCTTGTCCCCTTGTCCCCCTGTCCTCTTTTCTAGCCCCTAGCCCCCAACCCCCAGCCCCTGACAAATGGACGGGCAAAAAAGTGACACATTCGCGCTATTGTTGCAGCATCAGTAAAATCACAATAAAAAAAGCCATACCCGTAACAAAAACAAGACAAACTACAAACACCTCAAATAAACTTTGAAAATATTCATAAATAGAGGAGTCATGTTACCATCAGGCTGATTTAAGACGGTCGAGAGATGGAACGAGCGAAGCCCAAATGTAAAGTGTAAAAGCGCGATACAGTAGTGTCGATAAATTCTGGTGGTGGAGGAAAAGACCGAGTGCAAAATAGCATATCAATGGGACAAGTAGTCCCTCAGTTGCAGCGTAATCAGCCCAAAGCAATCAAGATTGGTGTGATTGGCGTTGGCAATATGGGACAGCATCACACCCGTGTATTGAGTTTACTTAAAGATGTCGAACTTGTAGGCGTTGCAGATATCAATGTTGAACGAGGAATCGATATCGCCAGTAAATACCGGGTGCGTTTTTTTGAAGATTACCGCGATCTGCTGCCTCATGTAGAGGCAGTTTGTGTTGCTGTCCCTACCAAAGGCCATTACGCTGTCGGTATGGCTTGTCTTCAGGAGGGAGTTCATGTCC
>Ga0068630_1000008_pt1 | contig 40439 bp, 33 predicted proteins | sample InSIn4gowninarea_FD_77433 | JGI IMG/M metagenome (GOLD analysis project Ga0068630, IMG submission 77433) | Clean room microbial communities from NASA Spacecraft Assembly Facility at Jet Propulsion Laboratory, Pasadena, California, USA -... ... | reverse complement strand
TACTTGAGGATCCTGCCGACGATTTGACCCATGTTGGATTGGCCCGACCGCACTTTCAGGCAAGGATGCTTGACGAAAACGGCAATGAGATAACCTGCGCAGAATATACCGTGGTAGTTGGAGATTCACTTGCTGGCAATGGTTATATCCATCACTGCGTTGAAGCAGAAGATGATGATCTGACGATCGCTAATGTCGGGTGTCCAGCCGGCGCAACCGGTAGTGATGGAAGTCATATCAACACTGCCATCACCTCTGAAGTTTCGGATGAAACCTGTGAAGTACAGGGCGGCTTTGGAGCGCCACAGGGACCAAGAGATATTTTTTATCAGGATTGGACATCTGTCTCCCTGGCGCTTAATGAATATGAAGGAAGGGAAGTAACTATAGAATTTGTAGCCTCCGATTGCCAGCGGGGTGGGCACAGAGGTTATGCTTATGTCAGCGCCGAGGCAATACGCCTGGATGTTTCGGAGCCCGGTACAATCTGTTATGGAAAAGAAACCAAAAACATCATTGCTCCTGATGGCTTTGACAGGTATGAATGGGAAGGGCCGACAGATGGCATCATCAGTGCAAATGACATCCAGACCATTGAAATTGACCGGGTAGGAACTTACACTGTAACCCTGTATCCATTTTCCGATAACCCTTGTCCTGTTACCGTGGAATATATTGCCAGGCCCGGGTGCCCGCCGGCTTTCAAATCTCAGAACATTTGCGAAACTCAGAAAGGATCTGCCGAGGCTCAGGATGTAGATTTACTTACCTATAACAATATGGTTACTGACAATGGCGAAATCGGCGATGTGAAATCATGGCATTCAGACTACCCTACTGATCAGAACAAAATTGATGACCCTTCCAGTACTACCATTACAGGTACGGATACACTTTACGTTTTAGCAAGCCTGCCGGCCGCCCCGCGTCCTGATACGGTAGGACTGATTTTTTCAGTTGATTCACGACCAGACATAGTTTTTCCCGATATTGATCCTATATGTTCTACATCCCAGCCATTTCAGCTAAGTGGAATCTCCCCCACCGGAGGTACGTTTTCAGGATCTGACCTTATATCAGACAATGGTCTGCTGACGCCCTCGGAACCCGGACAACATATTGTAAAATATGAATTTGAAAACTCCCAGGGTTGTCTGGATACAATAACTAAAATATTTACGGTCGCGTTTCCCCCCACCGTTAATGCGGGTGAAGACAGATCTATATGTGACAAATCAAATGCTACATCCCTGGACGGAATTGTTACAAATGCAGAAAACATAATCTGGACAGGTGGCACAGGATCATTTTCAGATCCTCAAAATGCTGCTACAATATATACAGGTTCCAAAGCTGATTCAATCGCAGGATCAGTAACACTCACCCTGAGTACCACTGATGAAAATGCCTGTCCACCTGCCAGCGATGAAGTAATACTAACTTTTGTTCCAAGCTCTGATGTAAATGCTGGCCCGGACCAGACTTTATGTTCAAGCGATCCTCTGGTTACGTTGGCTGCTACCGCTGAAAACGTTTCGGATGCTACCTGGATGGGGGGTAAAGGGACCTTCACTCCTTCCAATACCTTAGCAAATGTTAATTATACACCATCTCCGGAAGAATTAAATAAAGGATATGTTGTACTTGCTTTCCGTGTTACAGGCCAGGAGCCTTGTCCTTTTGTAACGGATTCTGTAAAAATTGAATTTATTAAACCGCCCTCGGCAAATGCAGGTAATGACCAAAAGATTTGCACCATAGGATCTGATGTAGAAATAGAAGGTATGATAGAAAATGCCTCCGGATCTACCTGGTCAGGAGGTAAAGGGACATTTAAAAGCGGCGCTGACAATCTCAAAACCATTTATGTTCCCGATGATACTGAACGCGGAGAAGGTAATATTGTACTTACACTTACAGCAGAACCGATTGCTCCTTGTAGTGCTGCAGAAGACAATATGACAATCTCATTAGAAGCTCCACCTGAAGTAAATGCCGGCCCTGATTTATCAATCTGCGATATTGAAAGGCAGGTAATAATGCAGGGTAATTTCAGTAATGCAAAAGGTGGTGTCTGGACAACCAATGGATCAGGAATTTTTAAAGAAAAAAATTCAATGACCACGGAATACACACTTTCAGAATCAGATATCAAATTAAAATCATTATTTATCATCCTTTCCAGTACCGGTAACGATTTGTGTGAGGCTACTGCCGACACGTTATCAGTTAATGTTTTTGCTCCGCCTGGGGGGGCATTATTACCTGAATATAAATTTTGTGAGGACGACAGTTCTTCGATAGTGTTAGATCCTGGTCTCAATAATAACTCAGAGGAATTTTACAAATTTGAATGGTCAACAGGAGATACTACAAATAAGATCGACGCCAGGGAGAGTGGGACCTATAATGTTCTTATTAAAAATTCAGCAGGCTGTTCAACAAAATTATCTACCAGTGTGCGAAGTGTATGCCCTCCCCGATTGTTTGTTTCAGATGCTTTTAGTCCAAATTCCGATGGCATCAACGAAAATTATCATGTATATGGCGCCCATATAGGACGTTTTGAGATGTACATTTTTAACAGATGGGGAGAGATAATTTATAAAACCAATAAATTTGAAGATTCGTGGGATGGTAAATACCTGGGGAAAAATATTGATCTTGGAGTATATCCATGGATAATAACCTATGAAGGTGACTCAGAAGAATACAAAGGACCATATGCAAAAGAAGGCAGTGTTTCGGTTATCAGATAATATTTAGTTAAACTTACTGATTATCAGATTTTTTTGTCAAAAAAACTGAAATCAGTAATTAAATTAATTTTGTGGAACGATAGTTATATTAGGAACCAAAGGATGAAAAAAAATTTTACAAAATTACTGTTGGGATTAGCACTTCTTGCCTTTTCAGAAGTCAGAGGACAAGGTTTACAATATTCACAGTTTTATGCCAATGCATTGCATCTTAGTCCTGCATTTGCCGGTGCAAACCAGACTTCCAGGATCATCATGCACGGCAGGTTGCAATGGCCCTCTTTAGATGCAACATATTTAGGCAGCACTTTTTCCTTTGACCATTATTTCGAAAGTTTCAATAGCGGTGTAGGCATTGTCTTAAATACGGATTACATGAAAGGCTATGGAAATAATGTATACAAAAACCTGAACCTGGGAGTACAATATGCCTATCAACTTGCATTGTCTGAAGAATGGACATTAAGGCCGGGATTGCAACTTTCTATGCTTCAAAATACTTTTGACAGCAAGCTTACCTGGGACAGACAATATAACAACGATGGCCTCATTCCCGGTGAATTAACCGGTGAGGAAACTACATTTCTGGTTGCGCCACCTGTTTCGCGACCTGATGTTTCTGCAGGTGCTCTGTTATACTCAAGCAAGCTCTGGGCCGGGATATCTGCACATCACCTTAACAGACCTTCCATGTCTTTTATGCAGGATGGATCTGAAAAGCTTAATATCAGAGCTACTTTACATGCAGGGATGAAATTTGTACTCAGCGCACCTCAGGTGCGAAGGTATGGGCTGGATAACAGTGAAATAGAAACAAGTATTTCACCAGTAATGCTTTACAAAATGCAGGGTAAAAATGATCAGTTGGATTTAGGGTTGTATTTCAGGCACAATTACCTGGTGCTGGGCTCATGGTACAGAGGAGTGCCCGTAAAGGTGTACAAAGGAGAATCATTCAACAATGATGCAATAATATTTCTTATTGGGGTAATTTACGGAGGATTTAATATAGGATACAGTTACGATCTCACGATATCCAAACTGGTAATACCGAGATCAGGAGGTTCGCATGAACTTTCTCTTACTTATAACTTCCTGATTAAATCTTATCCAAAGAAAAACAGACCTAAACAAAGAAAACCTGTCTGCCCAAAATTCTGATTATCAAGGTTGTTTCTGACAATTACAAAAAAAAGCCTGATAACAATTTATAATTTGTTATCAAGCTTTGATTTAATTTCTTCTTCTACAAACAACTTTAAAGTTTGGATCTCTAAAGCTACCTCCACAATTTTTGCCTTTAATTCTTGTTTTTTTTGTTCCTGTTGCTCACGACCAAATTCACTTTTTCTGCTTTTCATAATTCAAATAATTTTACTTCAACCCTTCTTTCTATAATAAATAAAATATCTTAAGAAATATGTATTACTAATACTGAAGGTTAAATATAATGTTTGAAATTTTTAACGAAAAATAATACTGTGTAAACATACAAAATTACATGTTGAATTAAGATTATGAAAATAATTATTTTTTACAGCATTTATTTAAGGTTAATTTATCCTATGTTTAATTTATATGGGTGGAAATTTTAATAAAATCTTCCCGGTTTAATTATAGTCTGTAAAATCAGGAGTTATAACCGTGCGATACAGGACGTTGTATTACGCTTTCAATCTATAAGTGATAATTTTAGAATATAACGTAATAATCTTCTGGTTATTGGAAAATTATCCAATATCTTGTTTATTAAATACAATGGATTTATAAATCATTCAGGTTATTAAAAAAATATAAAACACTTTGATTGTGAGCAAATTACACCTTTTAGTATTTACTTTTCTTATTTTCTCTGCTAAAGTTAAATGTCAGAAATTATACCAGGCTTCAGAGGTAAATGTTATTCTTTCGGTGGCTGACATCAATAGAAATGGCGACCAGATAAAAACACCTGTCCGTTTTGCTCCTTTTGTAAACATCAGTCAGCAACTAAATTTTGATATTTCCAGAAACCTCGGAATTTGTTCTGGAGTGGAAATTAAGAACATAGGATTAACCATGCAGGATAGCATAATTTCAAAACACCGCGCTTATTCAGGAGGCATAAATTTATCTGTGAAACTGGGAAATTTTAAAAGAAATATTTACGTTTTTGCCGGAGGATCTTACGAATATCTGTTTTCTTATAAAGAACGGATAATATTAGATAATGAAGAAATAATAAGAAGGAACTACTACAGAAATGATATAAATCAATTTCTCCCTGCTTTAATGGCTGGAGTAAATATAAAAGGTTTAACATTCAGAGTTCAATACTATCTAGACAACTTTTTCTCGGATAAATACGCTTTTGTAGACAATGCAAATAACATTTATTCTCCTCTGGAAAAATCGGAATTGATATTAGTGATGATTGGTTTAAGGAAAAACTTTAAAGATATTCTCCGAAAAAAAGAAAAGGATTATCATGGTGGTTCAAATGCGTTTTATGCTTATAAAAATGCGCCTTAATTTTAAATAGAATACACACCTTTTCAGGGTACTACTACTATCTTATGTCAATTGTAATATCTGAATTTTTTCTATACATCCCGTACAAAAAAAGCTTTGGCTTGTTGTAACAATCATGAATAAAACTGCTTTTCTTATTTGTGCTACCGGTTGGGGTGGTTTGGAAATGCATTCGTTAAAAATGTTCAACTGGCTGACTGGTAATGGGCAAAAAATTTCATTGTATTTAACCAAAAACACCACTATACATCAAAAGGCAAAAGAATTAAATGTTCCTTACACCCTGATCAAAAGAAGCAGAAAGTACCTGGATGTATACAATGCATTTTTGTTTGCCAAAATGCTTAAGGCAAAAAATGAAAAAACACTTGTTGTTTTTGATAATAAAGACCTGGACTTTGCCTTTTTTACCAAACTTTTTTACAAAAGTCTGAAAGTAATTTATCAGCAGCACATGCAAGTTGGAATTGATAAAAAAGACTTTCTCCATACATTGAGGTTTAATTCAATAAATATCTGGGTTACCCCATTATCCAACCTGAAAGAACAGGTTATTTCCAGAACGAAGGTTCCGTCCTCTAAAATCAAAGTAATTCCATATGGAATTGAAGTAAATAAATTTAACAATGTTGCAGAAAGTATACAGACTGCACGCAAAAAATTACATATACAATGCAGCAACGTTCCCCTGATTGGTATCTTAGGAAGAATTGATCCTATGAAGGGCCAGTTGTTTATTTTAATGGCTATTCATCACCTGATATTATCAGGTACAAAAGTTAAATTATTGATTATGGGAGATGCCACCATCGACCACCACGAAGGAAAGGTATATGAACAAAAAATCAAAGATTATATTTCCGCACATAAACTGGAAAGTGATGTTTATTTAAAAAGTTTCAGAGATGACGTGATCGTATTTTACAAAGCGGTAGATCTGTGCGCCCTTGCTTCGGATAATGAGACCTATGGATTGGTAGCCATAGAATCTTTACTTGCGGGAACTCCTGTAATTTCTAACACCGCAGGAGGGATAAAGGAAATACTTGAGCACGGAGAGTTGGGAATTTTATATAAACCAGGTGATATAGAAGATTTTTGTGTCAACGTAAAAAAGTTATTAAATAATCCTAAAGAAATGCAAACGTTGACAGATAAAGGGAGAGAAAGAGCCATCCTGAAATACACTCATGTCAATGAATGTAATGAATGGGAAAAAATGTTGAATAGTATTATCCAGGAATAATGGTAAAGGAATTAGACAAAGTTAAAAGCCGTAATATGCGGCTTTTAACTTTTAATTATTGTTTTACAATCGGAACTACCTTGTTACTTATTTTTAGATAATAAACTCCTGGCTGAAATACAGAGATATCAAATCTGCTATTGTTTCCACTCAGTTTTTGAACGCCTGTAACATCATGTAAAGTCCAGGTGTCAGAATTTAATCCTTCTATGTGCACTGTTCCTGTTGTTGGATTTGGATAAACTAAATTTTTAGTCAGATCACTTTGTGCAATGTTGCCAGTTGGATCATTTTCGAAAACAGATGCTGTCTCAGCTGTCTTGGTTCCATTTCTTCCATTAATTATAGTGTTTCCCCAATCGCTCAGGTCTGTACATGCCCAATCGTTACATAGATCCAGGTACGCTACCTCTGTTGAGTTTCCTTTTTGTGACCATGCTAACCATCCTACTCCATTTTCTTCACATACATCCAGAATGTTTTGCTCATCAATATCGCAGGACCCATCCGATGCATGTTGATATCCAAACTCCCCAACTATAATAGGAATACCCATCTCTTTAATTGTTCCTACAGTCGCCGGATCATTAGCTCCAACTCTCCATTCGCAATACATATGTATAGAAAAAAGCAGGTTTGCATCACTCTCCAATGCAGCAGCGTCTGCCGCCTGGATGTCCTTTGCATATTTTTTGGTGTTTTCACCACTTCTTATATCCTGTCCATACCCAACAGCATCTACTACTAAAGTTGTTTTTATACCCGCATTTCTGATGGTTTCAATTGCATCAATGTGAGCATCTCTCCAGGCAACACCATTGGTATTGGCAACCTGCCATGTGCCCCATTCATTAGCAATATTTATCAATATATACTTAGCGATATCAGGACGTGTTAAAAAATCAGCTTTGGATGCCCAGAAGGCTGCCATTTCCTGAAGTGCTTCTGACGTTGTATTACCAGTTACATCATGTAACTCAACCATTGGTATCATATTGTTGTCGATACATCGTTGCACACATGTCTGCCACGCAAGGTCAGGGGTTAGTGTTGTTCCAAATTTCCCAGCATTAACTACAATTCTCAGGCAATTGGAACCTGTATTGGTCCTTAAAGCGGGTATACTGTTATTGACATCTGTCTGGTACCAGGCAAGAGGTACATTCATACCCTTCATGATAAAATTTTTACCATTTGCATCAATTAAATTTCCATTTGTATTGTCGGTTGTAAAACCCTGCCCAAAGGTAAATATGGGTATTAGCAGGGCAATAATTGTAAACAGTCGGATTTTTTTCATAAGCATAGTGTTTTTAATTTTATGTGTTTAGTTATGCTTATGTACAATCCGCGCTATATAAGGTAACAAATTTTGCAATAAAAATCAGTGTTTATTTGTAATACCCTCTGGCAGTCACAATAAATTGCTTAATCATACGATCTCTTTTGATTTTTTAAAATATACAATGCATAACCAAAAAGTAGATCAATAAAAATCGACCTTTCAGCTATTAATAAAAAATAAAGTAATTATAATTTAATCCAGGAAAGTGTTTTAGAAAAAGACCTGGACACATACTGAATGCTGTATAACCCAGGCTCTAATGCATCACCGTAGCTTCTACCGGAATCAATAATATCTTCAAACACTTTTACACCTTTCATATTATATATTTTAATTGTTCCTGATTCTGGTACATTCATATTAAATGAAGAAGAGGATGGATTTGGATAAATTACAATATTTTCCATTGCAGTTTTCTCATCAGTTCCTGTGATAAAACATCCTGCAGGTTGTAATTCTATATCATCACCAAATGCAGTACCGCCCGATCCATTATAAAAATAGATAGTAGCCTTGGTAGCATTTCCAGTTTTGAAAGTGTGTGATACCTGACTCCAGGCCGTATTTGTAAATTGCGAATATGTTTCTCCTGAACCGTGATCCTTGGAACCTAACCTAAACCATCCTCCCCCTGTCTTTCTTCCAAAAGCTTTCATCGTATAATTAGTATATGGCTGGACATCTACGACCATTTCTATAGCACCTTCACCAATCTGAACCCCGTGGTTTCCGGATTGTGCAGTGGCTGAGACCGACCTTGTTCCCCACCCTGTCCAGGAAGACAAAGTTCCTGTTTCAAAGCCCGGATTATTTACAATATTTCCCTCACAGGTTAAAGTGCATTCACTGAGTCCTGTACTGCCACCCACACAATTCAGGCAATCATCAAGGTATGCATCTCCACCTTCTTCCCAATTACAATCCAGATTACAGTTTCCTTTTTGATATACCCTTACATAATCGATTTCATACAAAATTGGGAATCTTGTATTGGAAGGATCTCCTCCATTATTACCACCAATGGCCAGATTCAGAATAATATAATGAGGTTGACGGAAAGGATTGACTATATCAGAAATGTTTCCATTGTTTGTACGGTTTACATCGATATTGTTCATCAATATATCATCAACATAAAGATTAATAAATTCTGATGTCCATTCCATTCTCCAGACATGGTATTCATCTGCCCAGCCTGGACCAAAAGAGGATAAAAGCCTGTTTTGAGAATCCCAGTTTCCCTGCCATCGTGTATTGGTGCCCCAGGCGGCATTGGCGTGAATCCTGTTATTATAAAATTCCATAATGTCTATCTCTCCATTGCTTGGCCATTCTCCTCTCTCACCTAAAGTCCAGAATGCCGGCCAGGCACCTGTTCTGGGATCAATTTTAGCCCGAACTTCAAATCTGCCATATTGATGTACAACTTTCCCCCAGGATACCAAACTTGCACTTGTGTATTCATTCCCCTGCCAGTTATCTCTCCTTGCTTCTATAATTAACCTTCCATCTTCAATCCTGGCATTCTCCAACCTTCCATTGGTATAATACTGATGTTCATTATTCCTGACATAACCTTCTTCATATCGCCAGTTGGCAGTACTTGGCAGGCCAGGGGTATTAAACTCATCTGACCATACCAAACAATAATCTTCATGTGAAAAAAGCTGAGCGTAAGAGGGCAATGTTAAGGACATTAACAATCCAATGAGTAAAATTTTATTCATGAATATAATTCGATAAACGGTAACAGTATTTCAATATACCTTAATGTATAAGCACCGGAAAACTTGAAAAGTAACCTTTTTTACAAGTAAAATTCTCTTTAAAAGTAAACCCTTTAGGCATAATGATACTAAACTTTTAATATACCAAAATGAATTTACATAAACATTTCGATATTATATTGAATTAATTCCTGAAAATATATTTCTTTACAATTAACTTAAACAACTAAACCTAAAATCAGAGAAAGGATCCGATTTACATAACTAACTGCAAATGATGAATTTTTTCAAAAGAATAAGTAAGAAAAAAATATTAAACTGTAAGTTACTAGAATAATAAAAACACTTTAGAGTACTTTTTTCCTTTGTTAATTCCTCCAATTAAATCTAAACACTGTAGTAAAGTGAAGACTAATAAAAGCCTTCACTAAAATCTATAAACTTAATTATCAGATAAAAATAAGATTCACCAAATTCTCTTTTACTGAATACTAACCATTTATAAAACAAAGTGAATCTTTTTCAATGTATTAAGTGAAATATATCAGCAACCTATAAATCCAATGTTATTCTTTTACCTGACTTTGCAGCTTCATAGATAGCCATCAAAATCTTCACATCTCTAAGGCCCATTTCACCTGGCACTTTGGATGGAGTGTTTTTCATAACATTCTGTGCGAAATCATCCATTTGGAACACTTGTTCATATACATCTGGAAAATCCATCTTACCTTCATGTGTTTTACCTTTCTTGCCACTATAATCATAGGCAGGTGCAAGTTCAAACCATCCCTTTTCTGCATCAGCTCTTAATAAATCATATTTGTCATGATAACTTGTGACACATTCTGCTTTTACCCCACCAGGAAATTCAAGTGTCCAGGAGATAGATTGCTCCACAGTTTTGAATTTCTCTTTTTCTGTTTTAGGTCCTTCCTTGGCTGTAACCGCTATCGGATTCTGACCCATGGTATAAATGGCTCCCTGTACACAATAAATTCCAAGGTCCATCAATGGCCCTCCTCCTGCCAGCTCTTTTTTTGCCCGCCAGGCATTATCTGAAAGCTTAAAACCATTTTCTGCTTTAATACTGGTGATGGCACCATGTATTTTATCATTACCAAGGCGCATCATTTCTTTGTGAAATGGATCATAATGAACTCTATACCCTATGGCTAGCATTCTATTTGCCTCCTTGCAAGCCTTAATCATTTCTTCACATTCCTTTACCGAAACAGCCATCGGTTTTTCACATATAACGTGTTTTCCGGCTTTGGCTGCCTTGATTGTGTATTCTGCATGAAGAGCGTTTGGCAATACAATATAAACTATGTCAATATCTTTGTTGTCCTTTATGGATTCAAAATTTTCATAAGAATAAACATTACTATCAGGAATATTATAATCCTTTTTCCATTTATCGACTTTGGAGGGTGTCCCTGTTACAATACCTTTTAGCTGACAGTATTTTGTTTCTTTTAAAGCCGGGGCCAACTGGTTTTCACTATAATCACCAAGGCCTACCAGGGCTATGCCTAATTTTTTTTCTTCCGGAATCATATTTTCTGTTTTTTTATTATTTTCTTCATATGCTTTTCCTTTATCATCGCAGGAAATAAACGAAAATACACTACTCGCTAACATTAGGTTTCCTGCTCCTAAAGAAACTTTTTTAATAAATACTCTTCTTGGATTCATATACCAAAATAATTAAGGGTTACAAAGACAATAGACTTGGTTCAATAATTATCAGAGAGGTAAAATGTTTAAAAAAAATTGAACTGTTGCTCAGGAAATTATACCATGGTGGATTTCCATTTGCCTTTTTTAAACAAATACATGCTTATAAATGCTTGTAAAGAAAACGCAGCAGCAACTGCAATAAATGTTCCTTTCGGTCCCATCTTCAGAAAAATAGACAGGAAATAGGCAAAAGGGATTTGAAATACCCAATGGCAGAACAGGTTTATAAAAGTTGGGGTACGTGTATCTCCTGCTCCGTTAAATGATTGGGTAAGCACCATCCCGTATGCAAAGAAAACATAACCTATACACAAAATCTGCAGGCACATCTTTCCATTTTCTATAACGATAGGATCACTTGAAAAAATACCAATTAGCTGTTCAGCAAAAAAAATAAAAACGACAGATACGCATCCCAGAAAAATCATGTTATAAAATGCAGCTTTCCAAACTGACTGCTCGGCACGGTCATATTCTTTTGCTCCAAGATTTTGTCCGACAAGGGTAGCAGCAGCGTTGGACAAACCCATAGATGGAAGTATTGTAAAAACAACAATTCTCAAGGCAATAGTATAACCGGCAAGAACATCGCTACCAAAAGTAGATAGTATCCTGACTAAAAAAATCCAGCTCGCAGATTCAATCAGGAACTGACTTGTTCCACCCAAAGATATCTTTATCATATTAACCATGATGGCAAAGTTTATCCTGAAGTTTCTGATCTTAATTTTTATAATTGAATTACCTTTAGTTATCATGAAAATCTGATACACCACTGCAACTCCTCTTCCAATATTCGTAGCTATTGCCGCACCATCCAGACCAAATCCCGGAATAAATTTGAAGCCAAAAATGAAAACCGGATCAAGAATAATATTTACCAGGTTTGCAATCCAAAGTGCTTTCATAGAAATAGAAGCATCTCCTGCACCACGAAAAATTCCATTGAAAAGGAAAAGAAACATAATGGTAACATTACCACCCAGCATTATTCTTGCATAGTTATATCCAGATGCCACAAGTTCTTCAGAACCTCCCATAATCCTCAAAATGTCTTTTGCATAAATGATCCCGGGTATGGCAAGCAATACAGATAAAATCCCTGTTAAAAAAACGGCCTGGGTTGCAGAATTAATTGCTTCTTCGTTATTTTTCTCTCCTACCCTTCTGGATACCAGTGCAGTTGCTGCTATGCTTAAACCAATTGATATGGAATAGATCAGCATTAATACTGACTCTGTAAGACCTACTGTTGCAACAGCATTTACACTTATCCTTCCGACAAAAAACACATCGACTACCGCAAATACTGATTCCATCACCATCTCCATGATCATGGGAACTGATAACATAAACAATGCTTTGTTGATGCTTCCGGAAGTAAATTCCTTATGATCTCCGTTCAATGCATCTACTATCAACCTATAAAATATGGCTATTTTTGAGAAGGTAGAAACTTTCATAACGCGAGGTAAAGTGAATATTTAAAATTTGTTTGAAGGTAGGACTGTTATAAAGAAAATCCGAATAGATTTTAATTCATTTAATCTGGTTTATTGCGGAAAGGATTTATTTAAAAAAATTCAGAGACAAAGATTTATGATTCTGCCAAATCAATATTAGGTTGAATTTGATCAACATATTTAGGGGATAAATATTACACAAATTTTTAAAAAGTGAAGGTTTGAAAGCAGACTTCCATTTAGGATAATAATAAAATTATCATAATTGATTATTTTTTAAAATCAACAAGTTCGATATCATAAATGATAGTGGCATTTGGATCTATTACATACTTTGTAGAATCAGAAGGATCTTTTTTTCCACCCGGGCCATAGGCAAGTTTGGGCGGTAGTATAAATCTATACTTGTCACCTTTGCTCATCAGGCCTATTCCCTCTACCAATCCTTCAACAAAATTTTCTTTGTTAAAGGATTCTGTATACGGCTTCCCTGTTGTCAATGAATCAATATGTCTGCCATCTGCCTGAGACACTTTATAAAATATGCTGACCTTTTTTCCAGGCCATGGTTTTGCTCCAGTCCCCTTTTTTAATACCAGGTATTGGAGACCAGAAAAAGTTTTAAGGGTGTCTACTGCCTGAGCTAATAAACATGTTTGAAAAATAAATATGGTAAAAACTGAGATAATAATCAGGATGAAGGATTTCATAAATAAAACTGGTATTGTCTAAAATTCAAAATTATTAAAAATTATTGATTTACATTATTTTATTTCTTTAAGTAATTCATTTCTATTCAATATCATTTTAAATCATGATAATATTACCATCATTGTTATTTATTAAAATTTATTTTTTTTCATTACATATCTTTTGATTATCAATTACACTTGCATACTATAACCATGATTTACCCTGAATAATCTCTAAATAAATAATCAATCTCTGACAGCATACAATAGCAATAAAATTTTTACGAAGCTTTAAAAAAATCAAGCCTCTCAACTTATTTCATAATTGCTGGTTATTAAATTATCAAAAATTGATATATAAAACTATACTTTATGAATAACACAGATAAAAATTCTGAAAATAATATAAACGGATTAAAAGGGGACAACACTGTAAAAGATCCGGACAACTGGACTACGGGTGAAGAACCCATGACTGGCGCTCAAAGATCCTATCTAAAAACATTATCTGAGGAAGCCGGAGAAAATTTAGAGGACAACCTTACCAAAGCCGAAGCTTCAAAAAAGATAAATGAACTACAACATAAAACCGGAAGAGGTTTATCATAATTAGAATGCTCAATATACAGACTATGAGCTGTATATTGAGTTATTAATTTTTTTGTTAGTTATTTTTTTTCTTTAAAAGGGAAAAAATAACAGGACTAAAAAATGAAATGTTTTCCAGAAAACAGGCCATTGTATAAAATTTATCAGGATTAACATGGGGATTATTTGCCATGGACTCCAATAGCTTTTCATGAATCTGGTTAAAGTTTAATTCAAACTCTTCTTTTGTCATAGTTTTTCTGCCTAAATCATTTCTATTATTGAGCCATTATCCATTCATCGCCAAATTCTCCCTTTATTTTTTTTATTAAATTAAATCCGTTTCTCATGTAAAAGGACGACAGTTTTAATTCATCAATTGATAACCAGAATTTTTGATGAGGCATGGCCAGGCTTAGATTTTTTAGCCACTCACTGCCAAGTTTTTTATCTCTGTATTTTTCTGCAATGTAAAAAAAACCTATATACAGGTATCCGTTACCAAACCACCTTAAAGCTTCTTCCCTAAAAGCTATTGTGTCAGGAGATACACTCGAGAATACGATCCCTCCTCCTACCACTATATTATTTATTTCAATAACAAATATTTGCGATGTTGTACTATAATTATCCCAGAATGGAACAATTGAATCCTGCCAATCCTTTGGGAGGATGTTAAAAAATATTTCGGACCTGTTGGTTTCTTTTCTGAAGTTATGCCTCATCCTATGGAGTAATTATTTTGCAAATGACGCATATTACAAAAGGCCCCACGACCATAGCTTATCCGAATCTTCAGCCCACCTGTCCCCTATATCGGTTCTGTAATAAGCATTATTAATCAGCACATTGTTAATTCTGTTATAAAGCTGTTTCTGGGCTTCTTTCATGGTAGTACCCATTCCTGTAACCAATAGAGCAAGTCCTGAATCGCCGGTTATCAGCCATTCTCCATTGATTTGTTTAATGTGCATGGGGTGTATCCCTTCTTTCACATTCTTCTTGATAACAACAACGGCATCTTTTGAAAACAGGTTAAACGTATCCGGGTCTGTGTATGGAAACGGTGGCACTACTACATAAGCGCCAACAAAAAAACCTCTTTTGGTATTTATTTTAAAACTTTCTCCTTTGGCAATCTTATACAAAATAGTACCAAAAGGTTCATGAATACCGTCTCGCTGAATAAAGATCTGAGGAAAACCAAAACGTGTTGTAAACTCCAGAGGGTAAATACCATTTCCATTTACAATGCAATTAATATCTATATGACCTACAAAGTTTTCTTTTGCAAGAGTAGGTTCGAGTTTTTTTAGCGTTGCATCAAAAATAGGACTATCATCTACCCAGAACATACTTGTTCCCATCTCGCCGGTAGAAACACCCAGTTCCTTAGGAAAAAGTTTTTTATGCTCGAAAGTAATATTGATAGGTTTGATAAATTCTTTACCATTGAAAAAAGCTGCGACAGCAATTTCCACCCCATATACTTTCTTTTGCAGCTGAAAAATACCCATTTTGTCACCCCAGGTTTTTTCATATGCTTTTAACACTCTTATAATATCACTTCCGTCATCTTCCTTACCAACAAATAAAAGCTGTTTGTAATCCTGAGCTTCGCCGCAAGGCTTTATTACATAGGAATTGGGATTTTGTTCAACATAAGATATAGCATCCCGAAAGGTTACAAACTCCTTAAAATTCAAAATTTTAATCTTATGACGCTTTAACTCATTCTGACCAAAACTCCGGTCCAGTTCCAGGTTGTCTGTATACTCGGTACCTCCAAACACATACTTTCCTGCTGCTCTTAGTTCAGAAGCAATTTTACCATAACCGGTATAATCAAAAACAATTACATCTGCCCAGCTGATATGTTCATCCCAGTTATCAACTTTAGGAACAAATCCTTCGCCTATTTCATGACAAGGTTTGTAATCTATATACAGTTTCACATCATTGCCTTCCTGAAAAACCGAATTAGCAATATCCAGTGAGTCTCCCCACTTTGAAACAAACAGGAAATTAAACTTCCCCTCTTCCTTTATTTTCATCTATATTTTTAAATAAAGCTCAAAATTATAAAAAATACGCATACCCTCTGTGAGTGGTTATCATTTGCCAAGAAATATTATTCTACTAATGATTATACTTTCTTTCGTTGAACTAATAATTATAATTTTCAAAAAACTAATAGCACGGAGTCAAAAATATATGAGTATTTTTCATCTGAAAGGTTTATAACCATATAAACAATTATGTGTTCTTAATATTAATAAAAACAGAATTGAGAATTGAGTAAAGAAATGATCAAAATGAAAAATAACAATCAATTACCAGAAGAAGATAAACCTAAGCAATTTGTAAATGTTGGTTCCAGCATAATTGGAAAAACTATTGAAAATGAGGAAGGTGAGAAATTAGGAATTATAAAAGATATAATGGTTAACCTCTATACTGGCAAAATAGAATATATAGTTATGGAAACCGGTGGTTTTTTAAAACTAAACCACAAACTTTTCGCCATCCCTTATCATGAAATTTATAATCATCCCGAAGAAAATAAATTTTTAGTAAATAGAAATAAGGAATTTATTAATAATGCACCAGGTTTTGATCAGGATCACTGGCCATGTACAAATAGTAATTATAAATCCTTAGAGACATATTGGGGAAACATGGGTACAGCAGAAATCAATACGGATACGACCGGTCCCGGACGGCCTGAAACAGGGTCTGGCACACTTGATCCATTTTAATAAAATCTTGAATGGATTAAGTATAAAAATGCTGGTTGAAAGGTAATATTATAAAAAATATAACTGGATGGTTATTTTATAAAGCCAAAATCAAATGCTATGCGCAATGATAATTTAAATTGGAAAGTTTTTAAATTTTCCCTTTATAAAAATGATTCAAACTATATATGTATTGATATATTTATTGCAATAAAATTGCGCTTAAATCGCATTTAATGATTCATTAATGAACCAATTAATGAAGTATCCTGGTCATTTGATCCTTTTAAAACTCATAACAAAATGCTGTATGAAAATAGATTACTTTTATTATAAAGGATTTTAGCAAAGGAGGTATTAAATGGAGGAAAAGAATACCAACCTGGCTCAAAAGATTTTTACTCTGATAAAAACGAGTTTTTCTGAATGGTTTGATGATGGTCCGTTTGACCTAAGTGCTATTGTATCTTATTATGCAATATTTTCCATGCCTGGTCTCCTTATTATAGTTATTACCATTGCAGGTTTATTCGTCGGAGAGGATGCTGTGGAAGGCAGGATACAAACCGAAATAAGCGAAATAATAGGTAAGGATGCCGGCGAGGGTGTAGAAACCATGATCGCTAATGCCTACACAGAAGGAAGTTCTACAATTTCTACTATTATCGGTATTTTTATATTACTATTCGCTGCAAGTGGGGTTTTTGCAGCGCTTCAAAGGTCACTGAACACTGTATGGGGAGTAAAACCCGATGCTGAAAAATATGGCATCAAACGTGTTATCATCAGTCGTATTATTTCTTTCGGGATGATATTGGCTATAGGCTTTTTATTATTGATTTCTTTAATACTCACATCACTTCTGGCTTTTCTGTCCAAATGGATCCAGAATCATTTATCAGATATCCTTCTCAATATTTTCTTTGTATTTGATTTCATTGTCTCCTTCGGGATTATTACAACCATGTTTGCTCTTATTTATAAATTTTTACCTGATGTAGAAATAAAATGGAAAAGTGTGTGGATTGGGTCTGTAGTTACCGCATTTTTATTTATTCTGGGGAAATATGCACTCACATTTTATTTTAGTCAGACAAATCCTGCCAGCGCATATGGAGTTGCAGGATATGTAATATTGATTCTTTTATGGATTTCCTATTCCTGCATGATATTATTTCTCGGCGCCGAATTTACCCAGGTCTATACCCGAAATTTCCTGGGTGGGATAAAACCAAAAAAATATGCAATAAAAATCAAAAACTGATCTGACTTAAAGCATTCACCCTTATCAACTTCTTGAATTCATTATTTTAATATATACTGGCGAATTAGAGAAAAACTACTTATATAAATTTTATAAGAGGTAATATAATTGACTTTTAATCAGGTAAGAATAATATAAAACCTTCATAAATTTCAGGAATATTCCTTACTTAATGTTTTAACTTATTAGATTATTTATTAAAAAACTCCCATAAATCATTGATTAATAAAGTTTAGTTTTTTTTCTCTTGAAAATGAAAAACATATATTTCCATGTAAGTATATGTGGAACTAAAATATTAAAAAGTCAGTACTATAGGGGATAAATGAAAATAATACTATACAATATATTATTCCTTATATTGTTTACCAAAATTTCCTTAGCTCAAATAGCTCAATTCAAGACTAGCAAAGATAAAGATTGTAATATTTTAAAAGTTACATTAGATGCTTCTGCTTCTACTGGAGTTGCTCCCTTGAACTACTTTTGGGATTTTGGAAACGGAAATATTACCTCCGGTACTGATAAGTCTGTAGTTGAAGCCATATATGTTCAACCGGGAACACCGGTTGTAAGTTTATATGTTATAGATGCGACTGGCAAAAAAAGCCCTGTAGAACAAAAATCACTACAAGTACTGGCAGGTCCCAAAGTAGATTTTTCGATTAGCACTAATGTAATATGTACCGGAAAAGAATTTACGCTACTGAATAAAACTACCAAAGGAAGTTCAGAGATAACAGGATATATCTGGAATATAGGAAGTAATACTTCTTTTAATAAAGAAAGTCCTGCACTAAAAATAAATGCTCCCGGAGAATATGATGTTACCTTAACAACTACTGATGCCAATGGATGCAACGTGAGTGAGAAAAAACATAAATTCATTAAAATCCAGAATAAATTTCAAGCTCATTTTCAGGCCGCTAATACTTTTAGCTGTACAGCTCCACTAAATACAGAATTTAAGGACCTTACAAATTATTCAAATGTACAAGGACACCAGTTTTCTTATTTATGGAATTTTGGCGACGGCACCACTTCAACAGAGAAAAACCCTTCAAAATCTTACGGATCTATTGGGTCCTATAGTGTGGGCGTTAAAATTACCGACCTGACCGAAGGATGTACTTCTGAAGGAAGAATTAACAATTACATATCCGCCGGAGGCAGAAAACCAAAAGTAACCACTGGGTTTGTAGAGCGCAAATGCAATGAATTTATATATTCTTTAGATCTGAACAACCGCAATCTACCTTCCAACTTCATAAATAAAGTAGAAACAGGAGATGGAACCAGTTATCCCGCCACACATCAGAGTACTTTTTATCACGCCTATAAAGCTCCCGGTAAGTATATTATAAAAACTACCTACACCAATCCCGATGATCCCGGGTGTAGCCAGACTGGCTATGATACCTTGGTTATTTCACCGTTAGGAGAAGAAATACTTGCCGACAACACTAATGATTGCAGAGTACCCATGGTTGTTAACTTCTCTACAAAAAATATTCCGGATGCTGCTTTTTATGAATGGAATTTTGGCGATAACACCTATTCTTCAGAACCCAGCCCTAAAAAAACCTATACTCAGAAAGGTGATTATAGTGTAAAGTTAAAGGTATGGAGTAAGAAGGGTTGCGTATATGTAATTTCAAAAAATAATTTTATTTCTGTAGGCAATATCAAGTCATATTTCACAACCGATGCTAAAAGAATTGAAGAGTTACCAAGAGAATATGAATATACCCCCATCCGCGACTCCTCCGCACTTTGGGGAGGTTGTATTCCTTTTGAAGTAAATTTTACGAATAAGTCCAAAGCCGGAAATCCGCTAACCTATTCCTGGGATTTTGGCGATGGTACTACAAGTACTGAAGGTGGGGATGTAAAACATATTTATACTCAGGAAGGTGTATTCTCCCCTACCCTTACCATATCCGACAATAGCGGATGCGCAGATACTTTCACCTGCAATAATTGCGTAAGGGCAGGCTCGCCACCACCAGCGGAGATCAATATGAGCGGCCCTGATACTGTGTGTTGTCAGTATGATAAAACTTTTGCTGCCGATGTTGACCTTGAAAATGTAGACTTACTTTGGTACAACGTTGCACTAAATGACGATGCTGCTCCTCCTGGCGTATCCAAGGCATACTATAAAGATTCTACAGGCAATTGGATTTTAGAGAATCACACTGAAGAATTTTTTCCATACAATCCACCAGGTATGGGATTACATTATATGACTACCAATCTTTCAAAGCCCAAAGGCAATGAACCTGACTTTTATTTTTATGCTTACAAAAATGGCTGTGCTTCAAAAATAGTTAAACCGAAATACCAGCACCATGTATTGCCCTGGGGTACATTTTCCCCGTTACCCTGCGATGTCGAGGCTAATCTTAAAGCTGGTGATACTATTGATTTTAATAAAGTACCGGGAAGGTGGCTTATTGGTAGAGATCATCCTGGAGCGCCTTCCACCATTTCAAAAGCGGAAATTTCATTCAAAATCATCAGTAAAAACGGCTGTAAACTTCCAGAAGTTAAGGAAATTTATACTGCCGAATCTGTTGGTTTCGAACTAGGTAAAGGCTCTTTTGAAAAAATTCAGGAAGCAGGGTTATTTCCGAAAGTAGTACTGCCTTCTTGTGTTCAGAAAGGGGATGTACTTGAATCTACTACTTATTTATTTACTCATGATGATGCCAGAAAAGAATTTAAAAATGGCAAATGTATTTGTGAAGAACATTGGCCTTACCACATAGGAGGTAATATTACTGATACAAATTATATTCTGAGTGCAAAAAGCGGCTGTGCTCCTCTCACTGTTGACTTCAAGTCAAAAGATAAGATGACTGATACAAAGTGGATCTTTGAGGATGGCACAATTCTGGAAGGAAATCAACCATCGCACACTTTTAAAAAACCTGGCAAATACAGATTTAAACTAACAGGTGCAAACCGATGCTCAGCAGACAAATGGACGGATTCTATTGAAGTAAACGCTGTAACCGCCAAATTCAGAACTAATAAAAACGTCTTCTGTTTAAATAGCGATTCAATTAATATAGGACTTAACGAAATAGAACTTACTGACATGGGATCTTTTGCTTCAAATGATTCCATAGTTGAATGGAAATGGAACCTTGGAAATGGCCAGTATATTACCCAAAAAGACAGTTCGAAAATCAGTTATACCTACACAGAAAATGATGTTCCTGAAAACCCTCTCAATACAAGTTTTGTAAAACTTTCTGTCAGGGATAATAACGGATGTGAAGCTTCTGACTCTGTTCAAATAACATTAAGAAAGTCCGTTCCTGCTTTTTCTCTGGATGTTTCCATTGGATGCTATGATACCCTAAGGATCCTTCCTGACTTCCCCAAAATGGGTTCTCACGGAAGCTATACCGGAAGTATAATTGTGGATTACTTCACAGAAAATGATACCATACAATTCACTAAAAGTAATTTAAACAGTATTTCCACAACCCCTCTGTTGTTAGATAAAAAAGGATCCTACAATGTGCATATGCAGGTAGTTTCTGATGCTCTTGGGAACTGCTTTGTTGATGGAGGGGATACGATCATTCATGTCGATAATAATTCCCTGCAACCTGATTTCAAATTTCTTTCAAAAAGAAAATTCAGTTGCATCCCGGCAATGGTGGAGACGCAGGACATCAGTACCCGATTCAAAGACTTTAAAATAAAATCATGGAACTGGAAGTTCACCAATGCAGTGACTAATAAAGAGGTAAACGGTAGCGGGGATAAGCCAACGCCTTTTGCCATTACTGATTCAGGTTTTTACAGCATTACCTTATTTGTGGAAGATGAATCAGGTTGTAAAAAAAGTATTACAAAAGATTCAGCAGTTTATGTAAGTGAGCTTAAAGGTACCATTGATTCATTACCTACTGTTCTATGCCCTGGTGAAACAGGAACTTTTATGGGAAGCTCTTTGAATGGCGATTTCTTTTATTGGGATTTTGGTGATGGCACCATTGGAGAAGGATTATCAACTGATCATTCCTATACCAAAAGTGGGGCAAGGAATGTCTCTTTTATAATTCAGGATTCTGCCAATTGCCGGAAGTCTTATTCTGCAAAAATAATGGTAAAAGATGGCCCGGTATTTAATCTGGGAAATGATACCATCGTTTGTGAAGGTGAAACACTAGAGTTTGCAGGACCTAAACATGCAGACTACATATATTCCTGGAATACAGGTGATACACTTCCTGTTTTGAACATATCGTCACCCGGAAGTTACTGGTTATATGTAAAAAATAAGAATCTGAATTGTCCATACACCGATACTGTAAACGTAGAATTTTCACCTCTTCCACAGGTAAGCATTAACTCTTTAGATCCATTTTGCAAGGATGAAGAAATAGTTGTAAGTGCCGCCTGGGATAACACCGTTCAAAACGTTTCCTGGAAAAAAGACAATGAAATTATTACTCAAAATCTCACTTCTTCGGTATCACTGATAGGTGATAAACCTTATCAGATAAAGGTAGAGGTGGTTGGGAATAATAAATGCATTAATTATGACACCCTTACTCTACCTTTACTTGAAAGGCCTTTGCTTAGTTTAGAGGATATAAAAATATGCCCGGGAGATTCATTCCTGCTTTCTCCAAAGCTTTCTGTCACTCATCCCGGGTTTACCTTTAGTTATAAATTCAACGGCGAAATAGTTCATGAAGCAAATTCATCAACTTTAATGGTCAGGGATAAAGGAAGATTTGATGTTTCTTACGGCAAACCAAATTGTTATACACAGGCTTCTTCTACCCTGGAATTTCATCCTGTTCCGGATGTTAGTAAAAATGCAGCATTCAGGATATTATGCGAGGAAGATGAATCCATTGATATTGATGGAGGCGTGGCATCAAAATATGCCTGGATTAATTCCTATGAAACTAACAGATATTTAACTGTAGCAGATACAGGGATATATTTTGTCAATGTATTTAATGAATTTGGGTGTGCAGCAACAGACAGCATTATTGTTGAAACGCGTTGTGAACCTAAAGTTTATGTGCCAAATGCATTTACACCGGAAGAAGAAGGAGTTAATGATTCGCATACCATCTTTGGCTACAATATTGGCAAATTTGAAATTTCAATTTTCAACAGGTGGGGAGAAATTATATACATGACAGACGATATTAATAATCCATGGAATGGAACTTATAAAGGAGAATTAATGCCATCAGGTGTCTATCCATGGATAATTAAATATACCGGTAATAACCCTGATTACACAGACATAAAAACCATGGAAGGTAAAGTGGTTTTAGTCAGATAGGAGTTGATATGCAAGTAAGAATTTTCATTTTCAGGGTTTTGACTTTTTTTATTTATTGTGGGATAATAAATACTACTTTTGGCCAGGAACAGCAGTTTTCGCAATACTACAACCTGGCCCAATTGCAAAATCCTGCTTTCGTCGGCACTTCTTATGCATTGCGGGGCATCCTTCATTCAAGAATTCAATGGGCGGGACTGGAATCCAGGTATATTTCTTCGGTTGCTTCCGTAGATTATAATTTAGCTAAATATAATAGTGGCCTTGGAATCATACTCCTTCATGACGATCAGGGAGCTTCATCCATTAAAACATTTAAAAGCATTGTCCAATATGCATATCAGGTTGCACTCACTCCTGGACTTTCATTAAGAAGCGGTGTTAGCATGGGTTTTTCCAGGAGAGTACTCAGCAATGAGGAATTGTATTATCCCGACCAGTTCAATGGAAATGGTTTCAACGATGGAAATAGAATACCCTCTCTTTCCAAGAATTATCTGGATCTTACCGCAGGCCTGTTATTATATTCCGATAAATTTTGGTTTGGATTTTCTTCTGCACATTTAAATAGCCCGAATCAGTCTTTTGCCGGAAATATTGACAAAATTCCCAGACGATTTGATTTTAATATCGGGTATAAATTCGTTTTAAAAAGTACAGCCACCATGCGATATCTTGAAAATGAGGATGAAGATATCTGGGCTGTTTATCCAACGTTACTGTATAAATCGCAAGGTAAGGCCGATCAGTTAGATATAGGTTTGTATTCAATATATAAAATTTTTAAAACAGGAATTTGGTACAGAGGAATTCCTGTGAAGAATTATTCGCACAAAATATTAAATCATGAATCTTTAGTAGCTCTTGTGGGAATAAAGTTAAATGACATTCAAATTAATTATTCCTATGACATGATCATTTCAAAATTGAGTCAATATTCACATGGATCACATGAAATAAACATTACTATTCTTTATCCTAAGAGAAAAAATTTTAAAGCCAGGCAGAAAAGTTTACCATGTCCGGAATTTTATGGAAAGAAGGGAATAATGTAAATAAGATGATTTATGAAATTGAGAGGTTTACCTAAATTTATCAAATCTTCAATATCATCAACTGGAATTGAATACTTCCCTCCATAGGAAGGTGATATGTGTAAAATTGAGAGTTTTCCTTCAGAAGTAAGAGTCCTTTCCTTCAATTGCCCTATTATTCCTAACCGTTGGTAGTAAAAGTGAGAAGAAGAATTTGATTTTAAACGAATTAAAACATTTTCGTATAAATACTCCTGAGTTCTTGATTCCAGATTTTTGTCTCTTACTGTATTCATAGTATTAGAATTTAATTTCATCTGAGTAAATGTTTAAACATCAATACGAGCATTTTCAATTCCGAGTTTAAAACATTACATTTTTTTCAGCTATTGGGAATTGATTTTATTTATAACCCAATTTTATTTATAAGGTAAAAAAAAGATTTATTATTATAAATTATTGGGATTTTCCTATTTAACTACTTGTTTTATCGGGTAACAAAGCGTATCAGCAACACGGAAAAAGAATATAAAAATGCTTTATTTTTAATTAAAAAAGGGCTTTTTTATGTAAACCTTAACATTTTCATTTTAATTTCATCGCATAAATATTTTACAAAAATAAAAACATGAGAAAAAATACAGTTTTCATTGGACTATTGGTTTTGATGGCAGCCTTCATTTCTTCATTCAACATTAAAGTTCCTGCTTCTTCAACTGAAGATGAGGTAGACAAAAAAGTGAAAGCTTTATTGTCCAAAATGTCGCTTGAAGAAAAAGCAGGCCAGATGACACAAATAGATATCCGCAATTATCTAAACAATGGTTATCAGAATACTGATCAAAAACTTGATCCTGCCAAATTAAAAGAGGCAATTCAAACCTATAAAGTGGGATCTATCCTGAATTGCATTCATGCCTATACTCCGGAAAAATGGATTGAATTAATTACACAGATCCAGAAAGAATGTCTTAAGTCACCTAATAAAATACCGGTGGTTTACGGCACAGATGCAGTACATGGTGTTGGATTTATTAAAGACGCGGTATTATTTCCTCATAACATTGGATTAGCTGCTACAAGGAACAATCAACTTGTAAAAAGAGCCGGAGAAATTACTGCTCTGGAAGGACGTGCTGTTGGGCTTACATGGAATTTTGCCCCCGTACTGGATGTGGGCAGGGAACCATACTGGTCGAGATTGGAAGAGACTTTTGGTGAAGATGTATACATCACTACACAGATGGGAGTTGCAGCCATCAGAGGTATGGAAAGTGCCGGACTTGCCGATAAACGTAGCATGGCTTCTTGCATGAAGCACTTTATAGGATATTCTGCTCCTAAAAATGGAATAGACAGAACGCCTGCCCACATCCCTGAGATTGTTCTTAGAGAATATTACCTTCCTTCTTTTAGAGAAGCGGTTAATTCAGGTGCTGCTACCCTTATGATTAACTCTGGCGAGATTAACGGAATACCAACACATGGCAACAAATATTTGCTTACAGATGTGCTAAGGAAAGAGCTTGGCTTTAAAGGTTTAGCTTGTTCAGACTGGGAAGATATCATAAGATTACACACCTGGCACAAAGTGGCGGCAACCCCTAAAGAAGCAGTTGCTATGGCTGTAAATGCCGGAGTGGACATGAGCATGGTACCTAATGACTATTCATTCACTAAATATGTAATTGAACTGGTAAATGAAGGTAAAATATCCAAAGAAAGACTAGATGAAGCAGTAGGAAGAATTTTGAAACTTAAATTTAACTTAGGTTTATTTGACAATCCCTTGCCTGATAAAAAAGATCTGAAAAATTTTGGAAAACCTGAATATCAGACATCTGCACTGGATGCCGCAAGAGAAAGTATCACCCTTTTGAAAAATGAGAAAAATATACTCCCTCTGAACAAATCTTCGAAAATTTTACTTGCCGGCCCTTGTGCTGATAATATTACAACACTTAACAGCTCATGGTCATACACATGGCAAGGTGATGTAGATACGCTATACCCTAAATTTGTAAAGTCAATAAAACAGGAATTCGAAGTGAAATTTGGAAAAGCCAATGTTACCTCTAAAACTAATAAAAACTTTAACCATGATGACAACTATGATATTTCCTTCATTGAAAAGAATGCTGGCTCTTCAGATGTCATTGTTTTATGTTTAGGTGAACATGCCTACGCTGAACAGCCTGGCGTAATCAGAGATTTAAATCTTCCTGAAAATCAAAAGAAACTGATTCAGGCAGCTGCAAAAACGGGCAAACCTGTTGTTGTAGTTCTGGTTCAGGGTAGACCAAGACTATTCCCGGAAGAAGCCGAACTTTCTACAGCTGTTCTTATGGCATACCGTCCTGGAAATCAGGGAGCCAGAGCTATTACTGAAGTCCTTACCGGTGAAGTAAATCCAAGTGGTATTTTGCCTATTACTTATCCAAAATACAATGGCGACATTACTACCTACGATCATAAATTTAAAGAAACTGAGCAACAACTTGTAGCAGGTCAAAGTGACTTTCTGGCATTCCAACCTCAGTGGGAATTTGGTCATGGCTTAAGCTATACTACTTTCGATTTTGCAAATCTAAAAGTTAACAAGAATACTTTAAGTGCAAATGATTCATTGAACGTAACAGTAGATGTTACCAATAGTGGAAAAGTAGCTGGTAAAATAGCTGTAGAACTATACAGCAGAGACCATTTTGCCTCTATCACCCCCTCAGAAAGAAGACTGAGAAAATATACTAAAATAGAACTTCAGCCTGCACAGAAACAAACAGTTTCCTTTACAGTTCATGCCCGTGATTTACAGTTTGTAAATCACGACCTGAAAACGGTAACTGAACCTGGTGATTTTGATTTAATGGTAAAAGGATTAAAAACTACTGTTAGCTATAAATAAACATATTGTTTAATATTTTTAACCCCTTCTCTTATAATACTGAGAAGGGGTTTTTTTATGTCTGTTGTTTAATTCCAGGTAAAAACAAAAGATTTTATACCTATCGCGTTTATGAAATGCTTCCTTTTTTTAGTTAAATTTAAATATGATATGGTTTATTTACTTCATTAGATTTACTTACTGAAACCAGCAATGATTAATTTATTGAATAGAAAAGAAAATAAAGATGCTGAAATTATTGTATCTCATAACAAAGGAAAAAGACTGAACGGGTCAATACATCCACATTCATGGTCAATCATGGATTCCAAAGATTGCATGGCTTGGATTTTAAAACAAATCAAAGATTAATTACAGCTACCATGTGTATCATTTTTGCTATTAAATAAAAGACATTGCCTCTATTAAAAAATATCTTACTTTCTTTCCTGATACTTTTCGGTAATTATTCTGGTTACTCACAGATTATTCTAAATAAGGCAGCCAAGGACATTCTTATTTCACGACACAATGCATATTTTGGGATCACTTCAGATAGGGATAGTAATTATTATTGGATAAAAATCAATGTAAATAAATCTACTTCTGATAATTTCCTTCTAGAATGCCTGTCTCCTCACATGGAAGACCTATTTGTAGAAATGTACAAGGATGGAACAATTTTAAACCAGTATAAAACCGGTGCCTCGTACAAGTTCAACAAGCGTCCTTTACTACATAAAAATTACGTTTTCCCAATACCACAGGAAATCGGCAATTATACAATCCTTGTCGGGATTAAGAATCCGCTGGAACATGAATTGTATTTTAAAATAAGATCATTTAGCTTTTTTACAGAGTATGCCATCTATGAATATTTTTTTCTGGGATCGTACTATGGAATATTATGCATAGTGTTTTTTTACAACTTTTTTTTATTTATAAAAAGCAAGTCTGATCTATACATTAAATATGCATTATATATAATTGGCTGCCTTTTACTCTCCGTAAAGGAAGATGGAATAGGTTACCAGTTTTTATGGTCTGAATGGCCCGAAATAAATACATTTATAGTCAGGTATGCCGCAAAACCTATTTTTTTAATCACCTTTTTAATATATGCGCTTGTCTTTCTGGAAGTAAAAAAATATCATAATAAAATCGGGAAATACCTGGGGTTTATGGTAGTGGTTTATGCTGTATGTTCTATTATTTCTTACTGGATTCCTACCTTTGTCCTCCTTTCCGAAATATTGTTTTTTCTGGTATTCCTATCTATCTATATTATTTCTTTATTGATTGCCAGAAAAGGAAATACTTTTGCTTATTACTTTCTTGCAGGCTTTTCCATTATTGTTATCAGTGTATTGATCAATATCCTGAGACTTACCGATGTGTTGCCATCCAATATTCTTACGGTATATATCTTTAATTATGGCATTATTTTAGAAATTGTCATTTTCTCTATTGCTTTGGCAGAAAGAGTAAGGCTAATCCAATTTGAAAAAGAAACGCACAAAGAGCATCTTCTTATTCAGCTTCACAAAAATGACCTTTTGCAAAAAGAACTTATTGTAGAATTAGAAGATAAAAAGTCACTGCAGGATAAGGTAAACCGGGAACTGGAATTTAAAGTGAAAGAAAGAACCTCGGATCTTGAAAAGGCGAATCTCAAGCTAGTATCATTAGCTCAGGAACTGGATAAACTTAATTCAGAACTGGATAAATATAATTACAAGTTAAAAAAGGAAATCAAGGAAGAAAAAATATCCAGGATTTACAACCAGGAAATCTCATACGAACAGTTCCTGGAAAGTTATCCTGATGATGAAGCGTGCCTGAAGGCAATTCAGGATATAAAATGGCCACGGGGTTTCAAATGTAAAAAATGTGGATATGATAAATTCAGCAATGCGTCGGTTTGGTATCGAAAAAAATGCAATAAATGTGGCTATATTGAATCCATTACCTCAAATACACTTTTTCATCATTTAAAATTTCCGCTGAATAAAGCATTTTACCTGGCTTATGTTGAGTATGCTAAAGCCGAATTTACAAATGAAGAATTGTCTCACCATATTTCTTTAAGAAAGCCAACAGTCTGGGCATTCAGAAATAAAGTAAGTGAGAGAATGCAGGATAAAAAATACCAGAAAATAACCAATTGGAAGGGAATGATTCTGGATTAATATTGTTCTTATAAACTTCTATTTAAATATCTGGTTGAATATTTCAGGTTGGAGTTATTGACTTTGGGAATCGTTATTAACAAAACCATTCAAATAAAGGGAATTGCCATAGTACTGGTTGGTGCGGAAATTATAAACAAGTTTTAGAAAATGTCACGCATTAAAATTGGTTTTTAAGTCTCTGACGTTTTCAAATATATATTTTTGATATATATTTTAATTAATAGATAAATTACAAAATACAATTTTACAATATGTTCAATACCATAAAATTTTTAATACTTGTATTATTATGTACATCTTTCCAGGGTATGGAAACTACTGATCTGACCATTGAATTTAAAAATCTAAGGAATGATAAAGGCACAATCAGATTGGCTTTATTTAACTCAAAAGACGGTTACCCTACAAAAGGTGAAAATGCTTTTCGAAAAGCTACAGCAACCATCAAAGATAAAACTGGTAAGATAATAATTAAGAATATTCCTGTAGGGAATTATGCTGCAGCAGTTTTACATGATGAAAATGATAATAATAAAATGGATTTTCACTTTTATGGCGCACCTAAAGAAGGGTATGGTGCTTCTAATGATGCAAAAGGGTCATTTGGCCCTCCTACTTACGAGGATGCAGCTTTTAAAGTAGAAGGCAAAGAATCTAAGATAATAATTAATATGAGGTATTTTTAGAATATAGGTTTAATATTCATAAACAAGTCTGCTTAATATAAACCCAGATCGGTTACACCATTAGCTTGCCAGGCTTTTTAGTTCTCCCTCAATTTCATACACTGGGATTTCTTCTGTTCTGGAGGTTAAAATAATGTTTACGTTTTGTGCGTGGGGATTAAATAATTCTTTTATCAGATTTGGCTCATTATTCTCTTTTGAAATATGTGACAAAAATAAATGGGTTAAACTTTCAGATTTATAGTTTAGAAATAAATCCAATGCCTGGATATTGGATAGATGACCTTTGTTACTGCTAATTCTACTTTTCAGATAGTAAGGGTAATTCCCTTGAAGTAACATATCTTCATCGTAATTAGATTCTAAAAATATAGCATTACAGCATTTAAAATTTTGTATTACCTGTTCGCATGGGACACCTATGTCTGTAAAAACCCCAATACACAGGTTTCCGCATTTGACTACAAAACTTTGTGGATCAAAAGCATCATGGAATTTGGGAAAAGCAGTAATTTCCAATGTACCAATTGTAATAGACTCTTTCGAAGAGAGTTTACATAAAAATGGATTATGTAAATTTAAACGTGCATTCTGCAATGTACCTGGTGTGATATAAACTGGTATTTTGTATTTTTTTGAAAAAACATCCACGCCTTTTATATGGTCGCTATGCTCATGAGAAATAAAAATTGCTTTTAATTTTGATAATGATAATTCCAACCGCTTCATTCTTTTTTCAATTTCCCGACAACTTATACCAGCATCAATTAAAACAGCCTCATTTTCATTTCCGATGTAATAACAATTCCCATTGCTACCAGAGTTTAATGAAGTAACAGATAATTTCATAAATTTAAGTTCTGAAATAAAAATGTCTAAAACAATATCCTGAAAATGAAAGGTACTTTACAATTGCATAATAAATTATAATTACAATATAAAAATGTGAAATTCCATCGTGTATACAAAAAATGAATCTTCCAGAATTAAACAAGCATTTTGGACTACATTCGGTAAATATTTATCCCCTGTTCCGTCAGCGGAAGGCCTTAAAATAAACTGGATAAATTATAAAACAGGAGTCAAAGATGTAAAATTCTTCCTCGATGCAGACTCTCAAACGGCCTCCGTAGGGATTAAACTTTTGCATAAAGATATAGAAATTCAACAAATTCATTTTGAAGAATTTATGAAATTGAGCTTCAACCTTGAAGAATACATTGGTGAGCCATGGGACTGGCATTTGCATTCCTATGATAATGAAGGAAAAATCATTTCAAAAATATTTAAAGAATTAAAGCCCAGTAATATATATAATAGTGAAGATTGGCCATCTATCATTGCATTTTTAAAACCAAGGATTATAGCTCTAGACAATTTCTGGTCTGACTGGAAATATGGATTTGAAGAATTACAATAGTTTCCGTCCACTTAGGAAATTTAAAACTAATCAGATTGAAAAATTTTGCTAACGCATTAATCATTTAGATTTTTTTCCCTCAAATTCCTTCCTGAAAACTCCTGTAAATTCTTTTGATAAAATTTAACGCAACATCGTATCCTTCAATACATGTTTATACATACATTTTCCAGCATTGAACTCTCATATTAACTTTCCTAAGATTGTGCAACTATGTATTAATTAAAAGTTGCAACACTTAATATCAAGTCCAAATAAATATAGGAAATATACAATTCCTTTTTATTTACTTTTCAAACATTTTTCATTCACATAAAAATGAATCAAATCATAAATCTGCACCATCAAAGTGTATTAATTACACCATAAAAATTCCGCGTTTTTTGAATGGCGCAAAATCACAAAATTACTGCTATTCTGTTAATTTGAGCCCTTTACAGTGTTCTTTAAGCGCAAAAAAAACCAGTAAAAAAAGATTTATCATCTGGCAAATAACACATTTTAGTATGATTATTTTCAAAATCTATCCCCGTTATATTAATATTGATCTACATAATTAATTCTTCATAGATATTCAGAATACTATTATTTAAACCTTTCGAAACTGAAAGTGAAAATTGTTTCTGATGAATATCTTAGGATAGAAAAAAATAAAATAATGAGATTATTATGAACCTTTCTAAGCGAGAACCAATACCTGATAAATAAAGTTAAAATTTCCACGGAGATGAAAAATATAGAAAAATTACAATTGCTTTAAAGTAAGGCATATTTGATTTATTCAATTATATAACAGGTCCGCATTAATGTTTGGGGGCTGATCTATTAAAGAAAGTGTTTTACAAAAGAATCTAATAATATACCCCGTTAATTATTTTAATAAATTTATGAACAGCAAATTAAATAACTTTATTAAAAATTTTGATTTTAAACCGGAATTGCTGGAAGAACTGAACAGATGCAAATTAGGAAGATTCGAAAAAAATGAGCTTATCATTAAACAAGCTACCTATATTAAATATCTTCCTATTTTATTAACAGGAACTTTACGTGTAGCAAAGCATACTGAAGAAAGAGAAATTCTTTTATATTATATAAACGAAGGCAATACCTGTGGTATGACTCTGGCATCTAGTTTCAATACCAAACCAACATCCTATGAGATCTCAGCAGCCAATGCTTCGGATGTATTACTTGTGCCTACCTCTAAAATCAGTCAATGGATTCTTCAATTCCCTGAATGGAACAAATACATTATCCATACTCTAATTTATGATCAGGAAAAAATTCTGGATTCTTTCGATCATGTCGCTTTTGATAAAATGAACAAAAGGATTTCAGATTACCTGATCAGACTATATAAAATAAGACAGGATGCATTCATTAATATTACACATCAGAAAATAGCTGATGAACTTGGTACCACAAGGGTCGTTATTTCAAGAATTCTTAAATCATTGGAACAGGAAGGATCTTTAGAGCTTAACAGAGGAGCCATAAAAATTAAGGATATAACTAAGTTATACATCATCTGATCATGACATAATTATAAGAAAAAAACTGAGTTATAAATATATCCTTACTAAAATATGGCATCTCCATCTAAATGATATCATAATTTATTTTGGTCAGGATGTAATTCTAATCAGGCGCTGCTGTGCTGAAATATTAATTCTGGTAACACATGATAGAAAGCTTTTTATTAAGGACTTTCACAATTTTTATTTTTACAGAAAAATTATCAGGATTAAGGATAACAGTTCCTTTTGAATAGTTATAAGTTTCGCTGGTTAAATCAAGCATTAATTGTAATTCGCGAATTCGTTGCTCCAACTTTTCAGTTTCAGCTTTTAAATTATTCTCGCCTGAGGCTTTTCCTTGAGGTAATTCGTTTTCGTTTATCATATTTACCCCTACGGTTTTTATTTTTAAATGTTATTTATTTGCTCAGAAAATCTGACTGCCAAAAGTGCAGGCACTTTTTGCATTGATTCAATTTTGATTTAAAATTTAATTTAAAATTGATAACTTAGCGAAAATACAATTAGTGATACTTATCATTTTTTAATTGTATCTTAATCATTTTCATAGTAACAATCATTCTCTATGTTTGAGGAAACGATTCATTTATGAAAAATCCGGAAGAACTACTTAACACATATAATCAAATATCCTCAGAAACAATTTTCTTAAAAAAAGAGATTGAGTTCCTTCTAAAAATATTGAGAAATTGCTATTCATCCTCTAGTAATCTTGAAAAAATCAAACTACTGGACAGCTACTGGAAAGGTTTTGAAAAAAACATAGCTGAGTTGGAACTGGTATTGCAAAATACCAACCAAAACGAAAACAGCCTGGCCTACTCATATCAAAATGGTATGATAGAATACAATACATATGATTTTACAAATAATCCTTTAATAAAAAAATATAAGGATATTGAAAAGGAAGTTAAACTATTAAAAGAAAGTTTTTATGAGTACATGCATGGTTGTAATGCGTGTTCTTTTAAAACAACCTAATTATGAAAGTAGCGATATACAGCACCAAAAAATTTGAAAAAGCTTATCTGGAAAATTCAAATCGTCATAAACATGATATAACATTCCTTGATGTTGCGTTATCTAAGGAAACTGTATGGTTAGCTGAAGGACATGATGCTGTATCAATTTTTACCAATGACGATGCTTCAGCAAAAGTTCTGGAAGAATTGAATAAAATTAATGTTAAAAAAATTGCCATAAGGGCAGCGGGATACGACCAGACGGATCTTGTAAAAGCTGCGGAGCTGAAATTTAATGTTGGTAATGTTCCCGAATATTCACCCTATTCTATTGCAGAGCATACTGTCGCAATGATTTTATCACTAAATAGAAAAATTGTTATTGCTGACAAAAAAATAAAAAATTACAATTTTTGTTTGGATGATCTGATAGGCTATGATCTTAACGGGAAAACAATAGGTATAATAGGTCTTGGTAAAATAGGTGGTATAGTAGCCAGAATTATGTCCGGTTTTGGTTGTAAAATAATCGGATATGACATTGAAAAAAATAAGGAACTAATAGATAATTACCAGCTTCAGTACATGTCGTTGGAAGATCTTTGCCAAAAAGCAGATATTATATCTTTACATGCACCTTTGAATGAACATACAAAGTACCTAATAAGAAAAGACACCATTCGTTTGATGAAAAAAGGTGTAATGATAATAAATACTGGTCGGGGTGGACTTGTCAATACGTTTGACGCCATCGAAGGAATAAAATCCGGTCACATTGGGTATTTAGGATTAGATGTATATGAAAAAGAAAAAGGTTTGTTTTTTTATGACCACTCTGAAGGTATTCCTACTGATGATATTTTCGCAAGGCTGCTCACTTTTAAAAATGTTTTAATCACAGGTCATCAGGCATTTCTAACCGAAAATGCTCTTATGAACATAGCAGATACCACTATTTATAATCTTGATTGCTGGGAAAGAAGAGAAAAATCTATTAATGAATTAGTAAAATATTAAAACTATGGTTAAGTATAAAGGTCAGACTTCAAAATTGTTAATGGAATTATCCCGTGAATTGAAGTTGCCTGTCAATCTTAAAAACACTGAAACTATACTTCAGCATTTTTTTCAAACCCTGTTAAATGAAATAGATGCAAACAATCGAATTAAACTTGTAACTGTAGTTCCTTCCTACTTAAAACCATTTTGTCATCTTTCTAAAGAAACAATGGATATTAATCATTCACTGTTTCAAAATGACCAGGTTGAAAACACTTTTATCTCGATATTTAATACTCTAAAAAATTTTGTAACAGCAGATATTTTAAATTTCCTATATAATTGTCTTCCAAAAAATTTCATTAAAGTAATTTCTACATCATTAAAAGAAGTTTCTTTAGCTGCATAAAAAACCTTAAATTACTGTTTCTAATTTAATCGATTTGGAACAAACACCTCCTGATAATTCACTTCTTGAAAATGAATCAAGACTTAGAGCCATCATTAATACTGCAATAGATGGAATAATTACCATTGATAAAAATGGTATTATAGAAACAGTTAATCCTGCTGCCGCTAAAATATTTGAATATTCTGCGATTGAAATTGTTGGTCAGAATATTAAAATGCTCATGCCGGAGCCGGATCATTCTAACCATGATCAATATCTAAACAATTACCACTCCACTGGTCACAAAAAAATAATTGGAATTGGGAGAGAAGTACTGGGCAGGAAAAAAAGTGGAAAAACCTTTCCCTTTTTATTGGCAGTAAGCGAAGTAAAACTAGAAAGTAAGACCATCTATACAGGAATCATTCATGACATTTCCAGAATTAAAGATGCGGAAAACTCTTTAAGTGAAAGTGAAAATAGAATAACAGCTATAATTAATACAGCGGTAGATGGTATTATTACCATTAACGAGCGAGGAATTATGGAAATGATAAATCCTTCTGCAGCCCGCATTTTTGGATATTCACAGGAAGAGCTTGAAGGGAAAAGTATAAACACTTTAATGCCGCCTCCCGATAGCATCAACCATGATTCATACATTCAGCGATATCAGTCAACAGGTGAAAAAAGAATTATTGGCATTGGACGGGAAGTAACTGGTTTAAAAAAAGACAAAACTACATTTCCATTCTTTCTTAGCGTTAGTGAAGTAAAACTTGCCGACAGGAGGGTTTATACAGGATTTATTCATGATATCACAGAACAAAAAATGAATGAAGAAAGGCTTCGTCGCTATGCATCCGAATTAGAAAGAAGTAATCAGGAACTGCAGGATTTTGCTTATGTTTCATCTCATGATTTACAGGAACCGTTGAGAAAAATTCAGGCTTTTGGTGACCGTCTTAAGATCAAAGAAGAAGACAAACTAAGCGATCAGGGGAAAGAATACATTGAAAGAATGTTAAATGCTGCTGTAAGAATGCAAAATCTTATCAATGACCTTCTGTCTTTTTCCAGATTAACTTCAAAATCAAAACCATTTGAAAAGGTAGATTTGTCAAGAATTCTTGCAGAAGTTTTGGAAGATCTAGAAATAAGTATAGAGAAATCAAAAGCAAAAATTTTCAGTGAAAAGCTTCCTGTTATTGAAGCAGAGCCTACCCAGATAAGGCAGATTTTCCAGAATTTAATTTCCAATGGAATTAAATTCAGCAAAGATGATGTACCACCCGTACTTAAAATATCTTTCAAAAAATTTCAAAGAACAGCTCATCTGACCTCTACTCCAGGAGATGAATTTATTGAAATTTATTTCGAAGATAACGGTATAGGTTTCGAAGAGAAATATCTGGATAAAATTTTCAATATTTTTCAACGTTTGGAAGGCCAGAAATACAAAGGTTCCGGTATAGGGTTAGCTATATGCAGAAAAATTGCAATACGACATGGAGGGCATATCACTGCCACAAGCAAGCCGGGGGTTGGTTCAACTTTTATAGTTAAATTAGCCCTCACTCAACCTAAATAAAATGAGTAAACCAAAATCTATAATAATTCTGATAGCCGATGATGATGCGGAAGACAGAATGTTGGTGAAAGATGCTTTAGAAGAATCTAAATTAATCAATAATATAAAATTTGTAGAAAATGGCGAAGAGTTGTTAGACTACCTGCATAATAAAGGAAAGTTTGCAGATAAAAATCAGAATCCTACTCCTGGATTAATTTTATTGGATCTGAATATGCCTAAAAAAGATGGCAGAGAAGCTTTAAAAGAAATCAAAGAAGATCCTATTCTGAAGGTTATTCCTGTAGTGGTACTCACCACATCAAAAGCCGAAGAGGATATTCTTAAAACTTATAATTTAGGTGTAAGTTCATTCATTACAAAACCAGTTACATTTACAGCATTGGTAAAGATCATGGAAACCCTTAGTAAGTATTGGTTTGAAATTGTTGAATTGCCACAGGCTAAGGACTCCAATGGAAGATCTTATTAGAATATTGCTGGTTGATGATGATGAAGAAGATTTTTTCATTACAAGAGATATTCTGAATGATATAGGTCACCGTAAATACAAAATTGAGTGGATATTAAATTATCATGACGCTTTACATGTAATAAATCAACAAAGACATGATGTCTATTTAATTGATTATAGATTAGGCGTTGAAAGTGGTTTGGATCTGATAAAATCAGCCATAAGAAATGGTTGTGCTGCACCTTTGATATTACTAACAGGTCAGGGTGATATTGAGACTGATGAACAGGCAATGAAAGCCGGTGCTGCAGATTATTTATTAAAAGGGAGAATAAATCCAAAGGATCTTGAAAGATCAATCCGGTATAGTATACAGAATGCAAAAAATATAACCGAAATACAGAAGCTAAATATTGAATTAGAAGAACGCGTCCAAAAAAGAACCTCTGAATTATTTGATGCCATAAAAAAGCTGGAAGAAATAAATAAGAAACAACGACAGGCAGAGGCAGAAGTAAGGAAGGCACTGGAAAAAGAAAGAGAATTAAATGAATTAAAATCCCGATTTGTCACCATTGCTTCACATGAATTCAGGACACCTTTAAGCACAATTCTATCATCGGCATCTTTAATATCTAAATACAATCAGCTTGATGATAAGGAAAAAATAGAGAAACATATTGTTCGAATTAAATCTTCTGTAACTAACCTAACTGGTATTTTAAATGACTTTTTGTCGATTTCAAAATTGGAAGAAGGAGTCATCTCTAATGAACCATGTAATTTTAATATTAAAGAGCTGACTGAAGAAGTGATTGAAGAAATGCAAGGTGCACTTAACAGTGTCCAAAAAATTGAATATCATCATTCCGGTTCTGAATCAGTATTCTTAAATAAACAGATAGTTAAAAATATTTTATTAAACCTTATTTCAAATGCCATTAAATATTCAAAAGATGGTTTAATTAAAGTTATATCAGAAAATAATATTTCAAAAATAAAAATTCAGGTCAAAGATCAAGGTATTGGAATTCCTGAAGAAGATAAGCAATTTCTCTTCTCAAGGTTTTTCCGTGCACATAATTCCGGAAATATACAAGGAACCGGTTTAGGGCTGTATATTGTAAAAAAATATGTGGATTTGCTGAATGGCAAATTAGAATTCGAAAGTGAACTTGGAAAAGGCACAACCTTCTTTTTAGAAATAAATATTGGATTGTAGATTTGAAAGTTTGCTATTGGTTTTATTAATGAACGTATGAAAAAAATATTATTAATTGAAGATAACCAGGAAGTAAGAGAAAATACTGCTGAAATACTGGAACTATCAAACTACACTGTAGTTACTGCAATTAATGGAAAAACAGGTGTAGAATTAGCAAAAAAAGAGTGTCCGGATTTGATAATTTGTGACGTAATGATGCCCGAATTAGATGGATTTGGTGTTCTTCACGTGCTTAGCAAAAATATTCAGACTGCAAAAATACCCTTTATATTTCTCACTGCTAAAGCGGAGAAAGAAGACATGAGAAAAGGCATGAGTCTAGGTGCGGATGATTACCTGACCAAGCCATTCGATGATGTAGAGTTATTGAATGCGGTAGAGATGAGATTACGAAAAAATGATATTCTTAAAGAAGAGTTTCAAAAAGATTCTAAAGGGCTTGATGATTTTTTAAACCAGGCGAAAGGATTGAAAGAGTTGGAGAACCTGCTTAGCAATGAAAAACGCATAAACCCGATGCCTAAAAAACAAATTATTTTCCATCAGGGAAGTTATCCCAACTATATATATTTTGTTAACAAAGGGAAAATTAAAACATCCAAAACGGATAAATTAGGAAACGAATTTATAACTGGATTATATAAAGAAGGCGATTTTTTTGGATATACAGATCTTCTGGAGAACTCACAATACTCAGAAAATGCGGTGGCTCTTGAAGATTCTGAAGTTTGCTCAATACAGAAGGATGATTTTTTTGCTTTACTATTTCATAATAGAGACGTAGCAAATAAATTTATTAAAATGTTATCAAATAATGTGCTTGAAAAAGAAGACAGACTTTTGAAGCTTGCTTATGGGTCGGTAAGAAAGAGAGTTGCGGAAGCTTTAATGATGCTTTATGCCAAATATAAGGAATCAGAAACTGAATTTACAATTTCAATTTCAAGAGATGATTTATCTGGAATTGTAGGGGCATCAAAAGAAACAGTAATAAGAACACTTACCGATTTAAAAGAAGAAGGGCTGGTTAAGATTTCAGGAAGTAAAATTACAATTATTAAACCTGAAAAATTAATGAGTATCAGAAGCTAGGTTAGTAATTGAATTAAAGATTATTCTTAATTTAAATATTAAGAATAAAATATAAGAATTCTTGATTATTTTAAATAAAAAAAGCCTTTGGAAAATATCCAGAGGCTTTTTTTATTTATTGATATATTGGGATAAGAGAGATTTAGATATTAAGGAAAGTCTAATCGGGTAATTAGTAATGCTCAGCTTTGTCATTTCTGACTTTACACCTGCATCCTATCAACGTCATCGTCTCTGACGACCCTTATAAAGAAGCCTCATCTTGAGGTGAGTTTCGCACTTAGATGCTTTCAGCGCTTATCTCGACCATACGTGGCTACTCTGCGCTGCACCTGGCGGCACAACAGATATACCAGAGGTATGTCCAACCCGGTCCTCTCGTACTAAGGTCAGGTCCTCTCAAGCTTCTAACGCCCACAACAGATAGGGACCGAACTGTCTCACGACGTTCTGAACCCAGCTCGCGTGCCACTTTAATCGGCGAACAGCCGAACCCTTGGGACCTTCTCCAGCCCCAGGATGTGACGAGCCGACATCGAGGTGCCAAACCTCCCCGTCGATATGAG
>Ga0068630_1000007_pt1 | contig 42624 bp, 56 predicted proteins | sample InSIn4gowninarea_FD_77433 | JGI IMG/M metagenome (GOLD analysis project Ga0068630, IMG submission 77433) | Clean room microbial communities from NASA Spacecraft Assembly Facility at Jet Propulsion Laboratory, Pasadena, California, USA -... ... | reverse complement strand
TATCAGCTATGAATGTAATCCCACAACGCCAAACCATGCACCGACTACGGCTCCGCGGATTCACAGACAACAAGCACACCCGATCACTCAGAGACTACGCTGCGCTGGCCATGCAAAGCCTGCCGAAACCGCACCTGTCGCCGTCTCCGCTCGACGGCCCCCGGTTCACTCCTCGCGGCCGGTGCACTCCGCCTCTGATCCCGATGGCGATGGTACTGCTCCCCCAGCCGCTCCTATCGGCCAGAAGGAGATCCACCACCACCACCACTTCCAAAAATATTCCGTCTGAGCCTCTCGCCCAGCCCCAGCGTCGCTGCACTGCTCCCGCTCGACCCGCTCTGACTACTCGACGCCCGCCTCGGCCGCGATGGTGGCGTTGACGGTGTGGACGCGTACGGTCTTGGCTCCCTACGGTACCGATCCGCTGAATCAGGGATCACAACAGGATCGTGTGCCGTTCCCGCTCCCGCAGCCGTTGCTGCCAACGGATCCGGAGGCGTGCCAAACGCGCCAGGCATCTGCTGCGTCCTGTCATAGCTCTCCCCCGCGCGCGGCCATTGCTGGCCCTGCTGCGGCGTCTGCGCTCCAGGCGGCTGCGGCTGCGCCTCCTTGCCCGTAACGATGCTTTTCCGGCAGTGCGGACAGGTGTCGTGCTCACTGAGCCACATCGTCACGCACTGCTCGTGGAACCAGTGGTGGCACGGCAGTTCTGTGACCAGCTCGCCGATATTGACCTCGTCCATGCAGATACTGCAGTCGGCTCGACCTTCGGCGCCCATGTCTTCTGGTGTCACTTTTCGCTTGGGGAGGGATTTTATGGCGGATTCGGGGGCGGGGCCGGGCGCGTTGCCGGTTTGGTTCTGCTCCATTAGCTGCGAGATCACGCGGTCGAGCGCTTCTTGCGTGTAGACTGCGTCGCCATGCTGGGCAAGTCCCGGGTTCAGAAGCTGGGCGAACAGGGCCGCAAGGGGATTCACGGGTTGTTGGGACCTTTGGTCGGGGTTGTGGGGGTCTTGTGAGGAGGCGCCAGGGGGAGGGCCGGCGAGACCTTGAAAGAGGTTCCCCAGGACGCGGTGGAGGTCATCGACAGGCTCGAGATGCGGCTGGGGGTGGTTGGCGTCGCGGGGGTGAAGTCGTGCGCCGGGAGAGTATGTCCAGCGGCGGCTGTTAGGCGAGTCGGGTCGGTCGCCGCGGCCTTGCTGTGGTCGGTCCCGGTTGTCGTCTTCGCCAGGCCTAGGACTCCGTGTCCGTACGTTTATGTTCGCATTTCCACCTACTATGCCCTGCAGCATCGTGGCGAAATTCTGCGAGAGTGGGTCCCCGAAACCAGGAGGTTGTCTACTCCCGAATAGCTCCTGAGGTGTGCCGGTGCGGATGAATGTACCAGTGATAGACACGGTGTTGGGACCCGTTTGTCTGAACTGGAGGCCACCTAAGTCACTTTCGTCTGGGTCAGGGGCGTCCTGCCAAGGGTTATGATCATGGAGTGGATGCGGGTGTGGCGGATGAGGGAAAAGGTCGTCTAAGCTAGGGCCGTGATCCTCGCGAGGGTCGTGGTCTGGCTCTATCTATACGCATGGGTTAGCTGTAATCTTTTCCTATATGCCGATACCTGTGAAGGTTCCAACATGCAGAAGGAACCAGCGATCGGCATCTCCTGAGTGGGACACAGTGGACGTACTATTTCCGTGAACTCTCCTTGACACTCCGGACAAGGCACAAGGCCATGCTCATCCCTGTACCATTCGTTCTCGCACTGATGGCAGTAGACCAGCTCTCTGTTTTCTCCTGGGCGACTCATGATTATGTGGTCGGGCTATACCAGCCGGTGCAGGATGGACAGGATAAAGGCCCCCGCACAGTTTCTATTCCTGCAGTAAGGCTGAACTTAGAGGCGGCGGCGGAGCAGTCTACGAGGCTGGGAAAGAGACTAGTGTTGAAGTATTACTGTGTTGACAGCTGTCTTGGGCGCAGCAGCCGGGATGACGCCTGTCATGCGGCGTAACGTAAGCGGGTGACTGGAGAGCCGAGTGGCGGCTGAGCGAGCGGTAGATTGCAGGAGAAGATGGAGAGCTGAGGCAGTAGAGATAAGGAGCAGGAGATAGGAGACTGCGCAAACGGAGGACGAGGTTCTGTAAGGGGAAAGCAGGATGTGTGTTTGATGGCGACAAATGCTGGTCCTTGTCGCGCTGCGTCCGCTTCGGGCTGTGACGTCGCCACGCGCCGACACGCTGGCGGGTAGTGGGGGTTTCCGCTGCCAAGAGCGGGATGGACGAAATCTTCCGCGCTCAGCGACAGCAACTCGATGAACGATGAAACCACCTGCAGGTACAATGCTGGCTTTTGGCGGAAATCAAGGCCTAAAAGGCTCTGGGGCGCACGTATTCATTAGTACTGTCCTCAGAATATGTCTGACTCAGCTGCCAAACAGTCATGGCAAACCTCAGCTGTCCTTTCCTTCCGATTCCATCGCTTTCGATCAGCCTAGCAGTACAAGACCGAAGTGGCTCGAGTCCAGTACCGGCAGCAGCCATCGGCTTATACTGATCGTGAAGCTTGCAATATTCTGGGCAAGATAAAGAAGCTGAAATGCCGCAGTGGCCATCGAATCGAGCGCCGCGCGTACTAATCGAGGCTCCTGTTTCTGCAGACACAGCTGAGCTGAATTATTCTCGTGTTCTTGTATGTGCGCAGGAGGAATCCTTCTTAGGAGTGTCTCCCAAGCATGCATAAGGTAGACGTGGAAGAGAAGGAGATGAGCATGACAACAAGATTGATATAATATACCACATGAACCTACAACAGCCCTTGAAACGCCAACCATGTACACCATCTCCAGATCCATAATCCCACAATGTTTGCTCATATCTCCTCACCTCCTCGTCTGCCTCGCCCCCCTCATCAACAGCCCCCCCACAACCCCCGCCGCAACAGCAAGCCCCCCCACAATAGCCACACCCACCAACCCCTCCCTCTGCACCTTATCATCAATCAACCCCTTCAAACTCTCCGCCTGCAGATTCGCCGGCTCGTGTTCCAGCAGCAGCTCATTATACCGCCTCGCCTCTGCATAGTTCCCCAACTTATAATTCCCCAGCGCGAGGTAGTAGAGGCACTCGCGGCGGCGTTCGGGGGATTGGCGGAAAATGTCGGAGAGGAGACGCACGCCTTCTTGTTGCTCGGGGCGTTGGTCGGATTTGATGAGGCCCTGGGTGGGGGTTGTTAATAAGGGCGCCATGGAGGGGGTGTGGGAGGAGGAGCTAAAAGGGGAGGTGAGAGTACCCATGCGTAGTTGAATTTGGTTTGTACGCCTACGAAGTCGCCTTCTTTCTCGTATTGCGCACGGAGAACTTGGAGCTCGGCGGGCTTGAGCGGACTGTCGGAATCAGTGGCTGTGCGGGAGGATAACCAAGAAGCTTCCATGTAATGTCTAGGCGTGTAGAGAAGCTTCACGCGCCGGGGAGGCATTACCTTTCCGCATCTGCGGCGTCTGTAAGGACGGAATCAGTTAGCGACACGACATGGAAACTGAGTGGCATGTGGAGCGAGGATAAGCTGCACAGGAGCACGGTGAGCGCAACTCACATGGTAGTGACGGTGACATGTCTGTTGGATTCTAAGATACAAAGGATATCGAGGTGCCTGTATGGGGCAAAAGTGAAGCCTACCTAGGTAAGAACTCGTGTCTCTCGGAAGGGTCCGCTGACGTCTGCCCCGCCAAGCTCGCGTGGCTCGTTGCTAGGACCGGGGTGCGGAAATCCCACGCGCCGCAGAACCATAACACCACATACAGCACCTTTACCTCGATCGCAAACCAGCTACACTTGTCGCAAACCACCAGACTCTACATTACTGTGGCCGACACACCTCAGACTTCTCCAAAATAAACAATCTTCACAAAGACAGTCATCTGAACGGCCAAGATGCTCCTCGACGAGGATCCCGCAGCCGTAAGTCAAGTAAACAATGACTGCGCAATACCTTTTGCTCACACCTAGACAGCTCATCGCATCCTGCGCCGCAAACTTCAACATCGCTCCCGACCGCGCATCTCTCACTCGCATCTCGTCCTCCCTAAGCTCCCTACAGCAATTCCGTCAACACAACCTCTCCCAACTCTCGTCCACCCTCGCACAGTTCTCACGGCAACTGTCGAACCTACAATCGCAGCATTCGCTGATAGTCTCATCGCATAACGCTGCCGACCACGCAAGCGAGATCTTAAGGCTGGATACCGAGAAATTCAGGATCGCAAAGCAGGCCAGTGAGGCAGAGATTGAGGTTGAGAGGCTCGAAGCGGAACTTGATGGCTTGAGAGGCCAGCTTGGGGACATGGAGGCCCAAGGGGTCGAGAACGCCGCAGAGGCTCAGAGAAGTGCGGGTTTGGCAGAGGATGAGGTTTTGTAAGTTCACCTGCCTCCGGGGCTGCCTGCACCATCAAAACCAGGCGCATGCTTCGTTCATCCAGAAGAGCATGCTTTCGGCGCTCCCCACTCGCCGATATCGATCTTTGTCCATAAGAAAACAGTAGCTAACACAGCCGTCAATCTTCAGACTAAAGCTTAAGGTCTACCGCTCGCTAGGCATCGATGTCGAGCAGGATCAGGGCACGGGACGATATAGCAAGGCCGTAATCCGGAATACGCAGAAAGGCGACGTGCATGTCGTCAACATCGATCCAAAGTTCTCGCAGTTCTTCTACGCCAGCTGGTTCTGGCAGACGATGTAGTGGGCAGAATGAATCCTCTTGCTTGATGGATCGACGAAGGGATTGGGGCGTCTGGGATGGTCATGGGAGCATCGCGGCGTACTGTTTCGATACCAGTTTTGTGTACGCAAGCGTTTGGTTTAAGGTGTTAGCGGGGAACAGGGCATGGTGGTGTGGTTCCAAGGTTTGCGAAGATGGCTAGGACAGTGGCGAGCGCCTAATAGTTGTGGAATCTGAAGCGGGTCAGTGCCACATATAGAACTCGCTTGAGCGCTGTTCATCCGCATAACTGTAACGATTGTGAGATGCGCGCTGTAACCAAGAATTACAGGCTTCCCAGGAGCTTTCCTATTGCTGGGACCATCTACTACTGGCAAGGCGATCTAAGCCTGTGCCAAGCGCCGCGATACTCAATTGCTGCGCTGATAACGACGTGTCAGAGAGCCATCCGGACTTGCTAAGAGTTATAAGGCCGTCGGCGGCTGGTGTCGCCATCCTGCTTCAACGACGAAGCAGGGTATGAATATGAGCCGTTTCACCAACGTGAAATACATCTTAGGTGCGCCTCTGACGCAAAGCAGGTGCATGTAGCCGAGCCTGATCGGCCTTTTTGCCGTGGTTGTGCCCGGGCAACTTTGGTGTCGTTGATGTCGTGCGGGACGACTTATCCGTCTCCATGCACACCTGCAGACAGGGACACCGCTGATTCGTCGACCAGGTTGCTGCGCGTTCGCTGCAGGATTTGGCTGCATGTCGTGCGCGGCCTGTTGCGCGGCTCCACTGTTTCAGGAATTGTTTTGCAGGAAACCTGGTGGCTGGGTCTGAGTTTTTGCATCGTGTCTGAAGCCTTTGTGGTTGCCCTTGCGGTCACGAGCAGCGTGCCCAAGGCTCTCCAAGGACGTTGCCGAGAAAGGCAAGCCGCGAGAAATCTTGTGTTTCTTAAAAAACAGCGGGCGCAGCGAGCGTTGGTCAAGCGTTGATCAAGGCTGATATCCATGGGTTTGTGCATGCTGGCTAGTCGCAGATGTCAGCGCTGCAGCAAGGTTCGGCGCCGCAAGCGAGCCTTCCTGCCGCTTGGTGTCAGTGAACCGTTTTCCACTCTCGCCGTGCCGTCCAAGGACGCCGTTCTATCCAACTTCGCGACGTCAATAACAGCGCTCCGCTCCTCGCGCGCCTGCGGAGACACCGCTCTCCAGTCCTCGATGCCGCCGTAGTCCTCACGCCGCCCAATGCCCAAGCAGTCCTCCTGAACTGTCGCTCCCAACGGTCACTAGTCGCTCGTTACCCAACTCCCGTTTCTTGGCATCTGCGAAGCTTGAGGAGACCGCAAAGCAATATCACTGCGCGAACACTGGCCTCAATTGGAGGGAACACCGCGTCAATCACGTTGTGCGCGGTCCGTTGCTCGGATTAAATGAGGAGACGGCCTTCAGGGTCGGCCACCGAGGAAGACGAGGACACCTCGAGCCCAGAGCCCTCTTCCGCGTCCGAGCATGGCGACAAGGCTCGAAGCGCCTTGAAGAGCGCCGCGGAGGAGAAAAACAGCAGCAAGAAGAAAGAACACACGCGCACGAGGGCGAAGCGCAAGGGCGGCGACCCAACCTCAACCCCAAACACAGAAGGACCCCCGGTCTGGGAGCACTCCCCCACGCCTGGTACACCTAGCGAGAAGAAACTCCTGGCGATGGGCTTGCTGGACAAAGACACTGTTGAGGACGATATGGCTCGAGCACTGGCTCGTCGACGGGCGCGATGGCGGAATCCATGGTCATGCTCGGCGCTCACACTCGTTGCAACTCTCGCGGCGGCAGTACTGCTCTTTGGCATTGTCCAATCATTTTTGACCAAACAACTTGACCCGAAAGGCTGCGAAATGTCCTATACGAGGCCTGGCTATGTCGATTTCCCCGACTTCGATACAGAGCACACACGATTCGCTAGCAAATACTCCCTTCACCTATACACGGAGCAGTTTATTGACGATGGAAAGGTGAGATTCAATGGAGCCGTGATGATGAGCGTGACTGATCGTAGTAGGTCAAAGGCGTCCCGGTACTTTTCATCCCAGGCAACGCCGGTAGTTATAAACAAGCACGATCGTTAGCCGGAGAGTCCGCTTTCTACTTCCATGATATCCTACGACATGATGAAGCAGTAATGAGGAGTGGAAAGCGGCCGTTGGACTTCTTCTCCGTAGACTTCAACGAGGACATCACAGCATTCCATGGGCAGACTCTGCTCGACCAGGCGGAGTATCTGAACGACGCAGTGGCGTACATTCTGTCATTGTACCATAATTCGCGGCATTCGTCGCGTGACCCGGACCTCCCAGACCCAAGCTCAGTCATTATCGTTGGACACTCCATGGGCGGCATTGTGGCCCGCACAATGCTTACCATACCAAATTACCAGCCAAATTCGATCAACACTATTATCACTTTATCTGCGCCGCACACAAGAGCACCTGTGTCTTTCGACGCAGATATCGTGAAGACGTATCAGCATATCAACGACTACTGGAGGAAGGCTTACGCACAGAAATGGGCCAACGATAACCCCTTATGGCATGTGACACTCATCTCCATTGCTGGCGGAGGGCTTGATACGGTGGTTCCATCCGATTATGCTAGTGTGGCCTCGCTTGTACCAGAGACTCATGGCTTCACTGTGTTCACATCTACAATGCCTAGAGTGTGGACTGGCATGGACCATCTGGCGATAACCTGGTGCGATCAGCTTCGCAAGCGTGTCATTCGTGCTATTTACGACGTCGTGGACGTGTCTCGCCCGGTACAGACGCGACCCCGTGCCGAGCGGATGCGCGCATTCAAGAAGTGGTTCCTCACAGGACTGGAGGATGCGGCCGAGAAAATGCTTCCACAGAAGGGTGAGTGATCCGATTCTATATGTTGAAACTCGTCACTGAGCGATTACAGAACCCAAGACACTCTTGACTCTGGAGGATAACTCGAATGCCATCATCTCGCAAGGAGAACGCTTGACGATACGTGCCCTTGGCGAGGGCAGAAAACGAAGAGCGCATCTCCTGCCGATTCCACCGCAAGGACCGCCAGAGGGAAGAAGATTCACCCTTCTCACGAATGAGGTGCTGGACCAGCCTGGAGACACTGGCAGCCTTGAAGTGCTGTTCTGCAGCGTTTTCCCTCTGCAAGTCGGCCAGAGCGCCACGTTGTTCTCCATGAACATGGACCTCTCCGGCGACAGCACTGGTTCGACGCGTTTAGCGTGCAAGAACGCGGCTTCGGACGCTATCAGTCTTCCAGCATCGACTCAAGAGTCAAAACAAGCCTTTGATAAAGTGCAGCCATTCACTTATTTGCAATACAAGCTTGAGGATCTTGCAGAGCATCAGTTCGTGGCCGTGGTCGACAAAGCGGACCATCCTACTTCTGGCTGGGTCATTGCGGAGTTCAGCAGTGCATCCGAGTCCGTCATCGGAACGAATGCCAGCCTACAGCGTCTGCTCACCCGCGGCATAGAGCTCAAACTGCCAGGAACACGTCCAATGGTCGTTGACATCAAGGTCCCTGCACTACATTCGAGTCTACTAGCCTACAATCTTGCCATCAGACAGAACGGCTGCGGAGAAGGCACAGAGCTCTTCACGCCACTAGTACGACAGTATATCAGTGATGTCTACGAGTCCAAGTTCTTCGTCAATGCTAAGGAGGTCAACATCAATCTGCATGGCGTCGCCCCCTACATGCCTCCACCCCTCAGGTCGAACAGGGCCGGAGATGGCCTGTCGCTCCAGTTGTGGTCCGATCCGACCTGTGACAGCAGCATGGACGTCTCACTGCACGTTGATACCCTTGGTAGTATAGGCAAGCTTTGGATGCGGTACAGGACGGTCTTCGCCGCTTTCCCTTTGCTCATTGTCGCACTGGCACTGAGGAAACAGTTCAAAATCTACGATGAGACAGGTTAGTTAGGCTCCTAGAGCGACTTACCTTCTGCTAACAAGCCCAGGCATATTCATGAGCTTTTCGGAGAGCATCAACCAATGCCTCAAAACCTCGCTTCCTGTGCTGTTCATAGCACTGACTTTTCTGGGCACGTCCCTAGCGAATGCGAGCCAGGGTCCGCTAAAAGCCGAGTCGCACTGGCTTTACGGTTGGAGTAGGAACTCAACAGAGTCAGCCCTCGATTACTCGGCCAACGACCTTCTGCTCGGATCACAGGATACCTTCTTCTGGTTCCTTGTGCCTCTCTTTGGGCTCATCTGCGTCGGTATCTGCGTCGCTGTGAACTACGCTGCTCTGGCCGTGACCTATGTCTTCACCATGATATACTGCAGTATTCGATCGGTGTCTCTTAGGAGTGATGACGGAAGGTATATCTGCACGCACGTTTTATGTATCCTCGATTCGGCTGCTGACGCTTATCGTAGGAGAACACCGACAGCGTTTGGCGTTACTTCAACCCGACAAAGAGTCATCACCACTAGCGTACTGTTGCTGTTAGTGTCGACGGCCATCCCGTACCATTTCGCCTACATTGTCCTCTGCGTAGTGCAGATTGCCACTTGCACACGCGCCTACAGATTGGCCCGAGAAACTGTGAGCACATCCTCTTCGACAGCTATGATACAGCTCACTGACTTATACATTAGCGATCGGATGCCAACTACAACTTCTACAACTACGCGCATTCCATCCTCGTGCTAATGCTCTGGATTCTACCAATCAATCTCCCGGTCTTGGTTGTCTGGATCCGAAACCTCGCCGTACACTGGCTCACCCCCTTCTCCTCCCACCACAATATCCTCTCCATAATGCCCTTCATCCTCCTCATCGAAACCCTCAGCACGGGCCGCATGATACCCAGAGTGACTTCCCGGTAAGCCTTCCGAACCTTCTTTCCCCCTTATAACACCCTTCTCCTCTCATCCACCAAACCGCATCACTAACGACGTTGAACAGCGCCCGCTTCTTCACCAACATCCTCCTCTTCGGCATGGCCATCTACGCCGCCGTCTACGGCGTCAGCTACGCCTACCTCCTCCACCACCTCGCAAACATCCTCTGCGCGTGGCTTGTAGCTATACATCTCTCTGCGAGCCGCTTCTCGCTCTCTAGACTTTTTCGCGTGATAGAAGGCCTGGAGACCCATGGGGGCCACCATGTTAAGAAGAGGCCGTAATAATTTTTAGATCTTTTTTTTGCTTCTTTGGGGGGTTTTTTGAGCGCTGCATGGGGTGGAAGTATTGGGCAATGCGCGTTAAGGTGTGGGATGGATTGCATAGGGGGCCCGGTTGGTTCGAGGGGACTTGGGAGGGGGAGAGGGGCTTAATGGGGCCAGATGTGTTTGGATGTATCATAATGTCTATAACGCTGATACGCGGCGCGAGCGCGCTGCGAGTGGGGTGCAAACGTGGCTACGGCCTTGTACTTCTCGATCTCAGGGGTTGTGGCGTCTCTGCTGTCTATCCTGGTCTGACCTATTTTACCTGTTGGGAAGTAAACGGCCCAAATAAGGCCCGATCCGCGGGCGGGCTGACCTTGGCGAGCTTGATCTCCTCCATCGAATCCAAGTCCATTTCGTCATCATTATAGTTATCATCCTCCATGCTGATGTCCTGTCTCCTTACAGTGTCATCGTTTATAGAGTCGCAGTAAGCACACTGCGTACGTACGCGTCGGCTTCGGGCAAACCATAATGTTTCGAACCTCCATGGGTTCAGGAATCATGCCACTGAAAACAAGGGATTTCTGGGCCAGAATCTGTATCAAACAAACCGCCAGTCTCTTTCTCATCCAACCTGCGAGGACGTGACATCAAAACCTTCTAAGCTTCAGCTTACTAGCCCGTTATTTCTCAAAGCTCCATTCAAATCACGTAATGGTCTCCCTTACAGACGTCCAATCTTCCAATTCCCGCATCGCCTCCGCCCTTCCTCCCGGTCTCGTTGCCGTCTTCGTCGGAGCGACCAACGGTATTGGCGAAACAACGCTGAAGCAGTTCGCCAAGCATGCCCGCCAACCGCGCGTCTACTTTGTCGGCCGCTCGCAGGAAGCCGGAGATCGCATTGCAGCCGAATGCAAGGCGCTGAACTCCGAGGGCGAGTACATCTTCATCAAGGCAGACACCAGCCTGATCCGCACCGTGGACGATGTGTGCCGGGATATCAAGAACAAGGAGAAGTCGATCAATCTGCTGTTCCTCAGCACAGGAACGCTGGTCCCTCATAAGGGTATGTTCACGGCTCCCTCAGGATTGTTATAGTTGACACGGAGAACAATCTGTAAAGAGTAAAATAAAACGCCTGACCATGATGCCTATGCAGAGACCCCAGAACACCTCCACCTCGCCACAGCCCTAGTCCACCACTCCCGCGCCCGCTTCATTGTCAACCTCCTGCCACTCCTCCAACAGGCCACCGCCCTCCGCCGCGTCGTCAGCGTATTCGGCGCCTGCAAAGAGGGCCGGGTCGACACTTCCGACCTCCATGGCTGGCGGGTCTCTATGCTCTCCGCGCGCGGCCACGCCGCCTCGCTCGTCACCCTGTCCCTCGAAGCGCTCGCCAAGAAAGCGCCGGACGTGTCGTTCATTCACGCCTTTCCCGGGCCGGTCAAGTCGGGCATTGCGCGTGGGACCACGGGCGCGGTGTGGTTCGTGATAAAGGCCGTTTTTAAGGTTGTTGGGCCCCTGGTCTATATCCCGAATCAGGAGAGTGGCGAGCGTCACTTGTTTCTTGCGACGAGCGCGAGGTATCCGCCGGGAACGGGTGAAGATGCGGCGGCTGGGGTGCCGTTGGCGGGTGAAGTCGCAGTCGCGAGAGGAACGAGCGGGAAGGTAGGGAGTGGCGTATATTCTATTGACTGGGACGGAGAGAGTGCGGGACCGAAGGTGGAGGTGCTGCTGGCTAAGTTTAGGAAGGAGGGATTGGTGGAGAAGGTGTGGGAACATACGGAGGAGGAGTTTAGGCGGATTACGGGACTGGATGCGGTGTAGACTATGCCGCTGCCCTAGCGCATGGACTAAACTAATAGATTGATACCCTGGGGTAGTATTTAGGTGGAATGAGCTAGGTGATAGCCTGAGAAGAACGATGACGCTGCAATCAAGGTTCTAATAGTGCAGAAAATTGATCTTAAGGTACCTATTCTCCCCCGCGATTGCAGGGTATGAAGACAGGACATGCAACTGCGAGCCAAGCTTCGCACGACTAAGCGACGTTGGTCTTTGGGTAGCAAAACGGCTGAGATACGAACTGCAGTGATTGTGCCAGTCCTCGAACATCTTTGAGCTCACTTGGATTTGGCTTGGCTAGATTCGCAAGCAAGCCCCGGATCAGGGTATTGTGATGAGCAAGCATCGCGCTAACTGGTGTCATCCCTCTGTAAAATCCCCGTCGAACCAAGTGAAACAGCAATTGTATCCTATTAGTTATGTTCGTTAAATCCTACTGCTAGTAAAGATGAAGATTGATATATTAACTGTGCTAGATTTAGTGATAAGGGTACGACGATGGGCTCGAACAGGAGGCGCCTAAACACAAACACAATTGGCCAAGGGCTTGTCATCACGAAGCTCAGATGTGCGGCAGGGAACTGGTCCATTCGACGTTCTCGAAGCACCCGGCCGGTAGCGCACGCAAACTCACAACAACCTCCACAATCACGACCATTCGGGAACCGAAGTACATAACGCCTGGAATGAAAAAGAGCAGATTCGTCGGCCATCGCAGCTTGTATCCGTTCAAGTTTGACAGTCCGGTGGTCGTGTAGTTCCCCCAGATGATCGCGGCTGCTTCGATCGCACAGCCTAGCCCTAGAACAATGCCCATGGAGACGCATGTCCATCGCCAGAGCATCTGTTCCGTTCTGGTTGGAAAGTCAAAGTTCCAGCCAATGAGGTGAAATGTGCCGTAGGCTGCTGTTGGAATTGCGGTGGTGATGACGATTTGGAGGTTGTGCAGCTGGGAGTCCCGGTCATTTGGGATCCGGGGGAGCGGGCGCTGCTGCATGCCCCAAAGATGGTTGAATGGTAGTTGGCTTGAGGTGTACGCTAACGGTTCTACGAAGTCGAGGGGTGTGTCTTTGAAGGGTTCCCGGGCCGCGTCTCCTGCATCTATAAGGATTTGGGCAATGCTTATATCGATGTGGAGGATGGTGGGAATCTCCACATTGAGTGGCTTGTAGAACCAAAAGAACATCGTGGCTCCGGTGCATGTGATTAACGATATAGTCGACAGCTCGAGGAGAGTAATTGGGAGATGTTGGACGGCTCGGGCGATCATTTGGATGATGAACCAGCCTGTCTGTAGGCATGCAACGGTTTTGGCAAATCTGTCCGCTGTATTCCCATGTTAGGTTACAGCAGTGCAAACAGTCTTGCTTCCCGACTGCATATACCTTTACTTTTGTCCCAGATCTCCTTCCTAGTAATGCCTGGGACATGCATGTACTCCTTTTGCACCAAGTAGTGGATTTGCTTCGCGGTCACGGGAAATGGGGGACTGTCCCGCGCCTGGAGCATAAAGCCTCCGCTATCAGCATAGAAGGCGTGGACGATAGACCAGTTCTTGAAGCCCAGATCTGCCATGTCGGTAACTGATCGTTTTACTGATGCCCATTGTCCGATTGCGAAAAGCATCACAAGTTCGGGCGCCAAGAGTGCTACAGTGAACCAACGCAACCTCCGTAGAAAGAGTTTCAGGTCACTATCCGTTGCCGCCGGGACATTCAGGTGGAGCATAACCCACACACAAATGAAAAGCGTGGAAGCGCAACTCCATATTATATCCATGGTGCCCCGCTGATCCGGTTGAGCCACCCATCCATAGATCCTAATCCCCCGAGTGATCGAGGAATCGGTGCTGCTCGTAGCGGCAGCAGCAGTACAGTGACTATGGGCGGTGGATACTATTTCCATGGAGTTTACGGGAAAGTACTACAGATGCAAGAAATCGAATAACTTATGACATTGCAAAGTACGACATATGAAACAATGATAGACCAAGATATCAACTGTGAGGGTCGCAGATTATAATTACCTATATAGCGACGGACATTGCGAGTGCGGCACAGCATTTTGTATGAAGCACGAGGCTGAAGCAGAAGGCTATTAAGGGGCATATCAGAGCTCCAGACGCACGCCTTCGGCAGCCGTCTCACGGCTAAATATAAGCCCAATCCTTCCTGTTGCCCTGTTGCCTTCCGACCTTTTAGGGATAGCCTTATGAGAATGTGCATGAGCGCCTCGAGGACAGCGCATGAACATGAGAGGTGGATGTCTGAAGCCTTGCACAAGCGAGCGCCTACGTAGCGAGGAAGCGGCCGCCGCTTTGCTACCCTCGAAGACCATCAACAACATCACTAAACAGTTGATATAACTTTCGTCTGGAGCGTCTGTTGAGCATAGATGTGTCTAGAAACCTGGTTCTAATCCCCAAGCGCCAAAATAGTGTGTTGAGAGGCCTTGTCGTCGCATGCCGTCAAGCGGCCGCTTCCTCAGTACAGATCCTGTCCTTCGTCGAGACGGTTGCCGATAGATAGAGAGTCTACCGTCACCGTCCTGCCTGACGGTATCCCAACTTCCGCCATGTGGGACACTCTCTTCGGCGTCCTGTTTGATAACCGGCAGCAATGGACCCGCTATCTCATCCCCGGCATTGTTTTATATATGCTTAGTGTCGCTGTGCTCCGTCACCAGAGGGCCAGAAGCCTCCCAAAACAATTCAAGCTCACAACGCGCGAGTCATTCTCTAGAATGACTGTAGATGATGCTCAGGCTATCCTGAAAGACCTCACGGAGCTAGAGTTCCCAAAGCTTATGGGATTCTCCGTCATATTTGCTCTCTTTAAGGTATGATGACATTGCTGGCGTTACAAGCTGCTGACCGCTGCTGACTTGCACACCTCCATAGACTTATGGTATACCAAGCGTATCTTCTCTCTTGGTAGCGACAGGCCAACTCGCAAATCGTGAGACGGCTTCCAAACGCACAGCAGACACCGGGGTCCTTCTTCTCGAATTTGCCCTCAACAAACCGTCGTCGGACCGGACTATACAGGCAATAGCACGAATGAATTATCTGCACAGTCGATACCAGAGGTCCGGTAAAATCACAGATGCGGATATGTTGTATACGTTAAGTCTCTTTGCGCTTGAGCCGAGTCGATGGATCCAGAGATACGAGTGGCGCGATTTGACGGACCTCGAGGTATGTGCCAGTGGCACGTTTTGGAAGGCTATGGGAGACGCTATGCTGATTCCATACGACGTTCTCCCATCATCCAAGTCCGGGTGGGAAGACGGATTGCACTGGCTTGAAGAGGTTGAAGCATGGAGTACGAGGTATGAGGAGGAAAACATGGTTTACGCAGATACCAACAGCCAATTGGCCAATGCGCATTTAGAGGTGATATTCCTGAGTTTACCCCCGCGCCTGATGTATGTCGGCAGAAGGGTCATCTCTGTGATTTTAGGCGAAAGGCTACGAAGGGCAATGGGGTAAGTCTCTCCTACGGGTCCACAGGAACAAGAAGCTAACACAATTATCAAGCTTACCAGAAGCCTCATCGACGTACCATAATCTGGTAAATGGAGTGCTTCAAGCGCGCAAGTACCTTCTTCGCTACTTTGCGCTACCTTGTCCGGAGTTTATGAGGAAGAACTACATATCCCGCGAGCCAGATCTTAAGACTGGTCGCTACAACTCAGTTGAATACTTATCATACCCTTGGTATGTCAAACCGACTTTCAGGAAACGCTGGGGACCGAAGGCTTGGATGACTCGCCTGTTAGGTCGCAAACTTCCCGGCGACGATGGCAATATATATAGTCCAGAAGGATATACTTTCGCTGAGGTTGGGCCGAAATCACTAGCGGGTAAGGGCACAGCAGAGATGCAGGAGACTCAGGCGAGACTGAGGAAACAGGGAAGAGGTGGATGTCCCTTCACATGAAGTCTGCATCCAGACCTCCATCTCACTCGACTGCTTACTGTAAGTATCATTCATCAGAGCTTGATGATCTCAGGACGTTCAAGCCACGCTCCAATTCGAGCTTCTCTGTTAAGGCACAAAGCACACGATGCGTAACCATATACTGAATGAGGCTATGCACAAATAAGTGGCTCACTACCAGCCTTTCAAACCCAGATAATATTGCTTTACTCCGACTATTCTCGCCCTACATACTCAGTTTGTGCTCAAGGCTGCTTCGACGCTACTGGGGGGCTATTTAGGTAAGCTCACGTTGTCGAACCATGTTACCGACGACGAGGTCACATGCTCGGCGATGCTACACCCGGAACATCCACAAACATTAACTGCCAAGACGATTCGAAAGAAATTCAACGTTAACCGCCTGATTTATGAACCTAGTCTTTGTAGTAGTCCGCTGGTCGTTTTTAGAAAAGCTGGACTCTTACTTTGTTACTTGCAAGATGCCGACGTGTTAAAGCTTACGGATCCAGTCTGTAAGCTTGCGGTACAGTATCCGGACAAGCGAACAGGCCTTACGTGCTCCGCGCCATAGCCAGCAGACCAAATCACGAAGCTTCTTAAGAACAATAGTTCCTCACAAGTTATCGTGGTAACCACCATCTTCACCATTGGCAATCTTGTCTCGCCGCCGCTCAGGCGTCGAGTATCTGCGACTTGAGAGATAGACCAAAACACAAAATAGGTTGATGCCCACGAACCACAGCCCATCGACATTCTTGTGACCCGGGACAGGAAGTTTGAGCATCGTATGTGCATTCTCAAATTCTTGAGGGGCGTAGTTCAACGCTCCCTCCGCATCCGCGTATACGCCTCTCGCGAAGTCGAAAAGATCGACTTGCATTCGAGCGAGTGATGTTTGGAAGAGTTTCTCCGCTTCGACTTTCCATTGCTCTTCGGGGAGCCTGAGCGTCCATGTTCTCCCGAACAGCTTGTTAGCATCGAGACCGGTAGCACTACGGTAGCGGATAGCGTCGTAAGCGTTGGAACTGTTCAAGGCGACTTCTAGAAGATATAGAGCATCGCGCTGTTCTTTGGTGAGTTCGGAGACATATACCTCCAGGCAATCTGTCTCGCGGCCCGCCGAAGGTGTCTTGCAATTTGTGGTTCGTGTGAAGGCATCGAACAGGTTGCCTTGATCCCAGCACTGTGATCCCGCCAGGTTGCATATTCTGAAGGAGTCTACACATCCTAAAACATCCGGACGAGTGCTATCGTACACCCAGTACGTTTTTTTTGGGATTGAAGGCATGTTCACAGCGTCGTCATCCGGAGGAAACCAAATAGGGCTGTTCGCCGGGAAGATAGAGTCTCTGCGGGGTGCGTGGTGCACGATTTGCTCCCGCGACGAGACGAGGATGAAGAACACGATTTTGTTTCCAGCCTTGAACTCTGGCAACAACGAGCTCGAATGGAGAGGGTCAAACTTGTTTGTCCTATCAATCTACGTCAGCAGCAAGCTGATATCGTGGGGTGTCAAGTCAAATCTCACCGCACCTTGTATTGCGGGGGTGGGCCGCTCGCCGTGATATCACGCCCGTAACCTGACTCCTGAGAGTGCCTTCCGGTCCCCTGGGGCTCATGAGATTCGAAGTCGTACAATCGCCCACAGTAAAGCAAGTTCCAGCCCTTGTCGTCGTAAAATATATACCGGTCGTCGTTGATCAGTGGCGCGCAAGTCATTGTTCGCTCAAGTCATTGTTCGCTCAAATGTCAAGCGATTGAAAGCGCGTGCATGAATCCCTAGCAAGTTCGTCTTAAGGCGGCCTGTGAATAATGTGAAAGCCCCTTGACGACCTTCAACGCATATATCACCTTCGAAGGGACAAGTTGAATTGGATATGGTGTCGTAAGGTAAACGCGGCTGGTAGGACTGGTCGCACTCTCCGTCACTTGTAGGGGTCTCGTAACACTTCTCTTGATACTCACGCGCCTGGATTGCCTTCTCATAATCGATGTCAGGTCTTCCCGTTACGGACAAATAGTAACCGGCGTACCAGGAGGATGGCTGAAACCACAGTCCAGGTTTTCCGGAGTGCCAAGGCCCATTGGAGTCCGATATGATGTCTGCTGAGGCGATTCCGGCATAGATGACTCCAAAAGAAAGTCCGAGTATCAGAATCAAAACGATCGAGACAGCCAAGAGCAGGGAAGGTTCTTCCCGGAAACGTTTAAAGACCGAAGGGATGTCTCAATTCACGCCCTGACTAATCTCGGTAGAGATGCTGTCTTCCGTCTCTCTAACACTTCTTAGTCCAGCAATAAGTCTCTGCATAGCCCTTAACGGATTGTCCTCATCTCCCGTTGACCCCAGGGTTTCTGAGAGTGTTGCTCCGTGACTAGGGCCGGCTAGGTTGCTTAGCTGGATGGGTTAGAACTCCATCGTCCGGGTTTATGCGGATTACCGCGACGACTGAGCAAGCAGGCACTGTAGTGGGCCGCTTGATAGACCAAAGGGATTGCGGCGAGAGCAAAGCGTCGAATGATGATAAAGAATGACGGAACGCAGAGACTTAAGACAACAGCAGCCTCGTTCGACAAGCACTGTGCGTCGGCTTCAGGCAATAAGATTTGCCAAGCTGAACATCGGTGCATGAGAGAATGATAAGCTCCTCGGATGATGATATGTACGGGGACCCACATGTTAGCCAGCCACGATCTTGATCTATCCAACCCCAGCGGAGGGTTGGTGTTATGGTAGACGTCATGTCCATACAACGAATTCCGGCAGACAATGTGTTGGAACAGGGGAATGATGTCGCGCGTCCTCGAAGGAGAGTAAAGTTATGTTAGTGTAGCTCTCTGAGAAGCAGGCAGCGCCTTTAAGACGAACTTGGGTCCAAGAGTAAGCGGGCTGTGTTAGGCGGGTACGCAATGTCAATGAGGGGTTTGTCGACTTAAACAATAAGGCTGGACTTCCGCCTTGTGTAACTATCCATCCCGTGTGTATGCATGATGTATAAACTCATTGGAGGGAAGACGACATGGGGTTGAGTAATGCCTCGTCTTGAACTATCGACCAATAAATGCCATTATCGGGTCGCCGCTAGCCTAAAAGAACTTTGACAGAGCAGAGGGACGATAAGAGGGTCGCTCTTGCAGGAGCTCCACGGCCCCTTGTTCCTGCACCCTGGCAGTAACGTCGACAAGGGCGTTTTGCACCAGACGGGGTCTTGCGCCGGTGCAAATGTCTTACTGGTCCTGGCCCCCAGCTTTGTAGCCAATCATATAAACAACAGCACTGTTGTTATTATTCAGCAGTCACTCCAGGTTCACAATCCAGTCCGCCACGTATAGAGATTTTGATTCCACATTGGATCGAAATCTTACGTCTACTGTTCTGACCTTACTGCTTAGCTTATAAGCAAAAAGCTCGGACTGTGTGTCTTAGTGTTCTGCTAATTCAGCTGCTGCAAGGCCCCTTCTGGTGCAAAACTTCTCGATCGACGTTATTTCTGTGTTTTTCGGCTTATCAGCCTGGTGTATCCAGCAGCTTGCGCAGCTTTAGCGCGGCGGAACGGGTGCAAGGCTCCATTGAGTGCAATTCTGGGTACCGGACGTTGAGTAGATATCGATATTTAGACACATTGCCAATTCAAGGGGACTTTCTATACAGAGCGGATGCTATGCTGCAAGAAGTAGCCGTACAAGTATACACAATCCCACCTACCACGCAACCCCGCCCTCTATATACAGTACATACTGTACAAACCCCCCTCCACCCCTTCCCCCCCTCCCACAACCCCCCACACTACCGCCGTCTCAAATACCACGCATGCGCCAACTGATTCGTCTCCTTATGAAACGGCGTCGGCACCTCCGCAAGCCCGGGGCGGGCGACCGGATGCCGTAGATACACAGCCGAGCAGATGTTATGGCTGACCTCGAGATATCGCGGTATGAACGCGAACGCTGACATGTAGGGCCGCGGCGCCCAGGGGGTGAGGTAGGGTTTGGAAGGGTCGTAGGGGTTCTCGTGCGCGCGCTGGAGGGCTTCCTTGAGCAGTTTTGCTTGCTCCTTGGTCAGCTCTTCGACTTCTGGGGGGATGGTGTCGGCGGCGGCGGAGGTGTTGGGGGTGTTGGGGGATGAGGAGGATGGGGTGGAGACGGCGAGACGAGCCGTTAGGGCTGCGAGCTGCGATTCGTAGTCGTCGGCCTCGGATTCGGTGGCTTTGTTGCGCGAGATGGCGCGTTTGAGGTTTGTGCGGAAGGAGCGCAGCTCGATTTTTTGTTTCGGGCTCAGGTCTTTGGGGTCTTTGAGGTAGGTCTTTGCTTGTTCCATCAGGGCTGTTAGGTTTTTTCGGAGCTCTTCTGGGGTTCGCTCGGTGGCTTCGGTTGCGTCGGCGGTGGGAGTGGATTCGGCGTCTGCGGTCGCGGCGGTGTCGGCGTCCTCGTCTTCTTCGGCGACTTCATCCACCGGCTCGTTTTCTTCGGGGGTGGTCATGTACTCCCCCGACGTCTCATACTTGTCCTGATCTTTGCGTGCGCCGGTAGCCCACATGACGCGCTCGGGATCGACTTGGAACATGTCGCCTGGGTTGAGCATGTAGCCCGGATATCTCATCTGACGGCCGTCAGCGAGCTCTCTCCGCTCAAGTCCCACTGCATCGTCCTACCTTCTTGCCATTGACCTTCACAAACCCATGCGTAACAAACTGCCGCGCCTGCCTCGCACTACTGGCAAACAGCGCCCTAAAGATCGCAGTATCGAGCCTCCTCTCCGTCGGATGGAACGTCATCTGCATATACGGCGTCTTTGCCGGACTTCTCCCCTTCTCTGCCTCATCCAGCCCGCTGCCCCTCCCAGCAGCCAGCTCCGAGCCGTCGTGCTTCGCCAGGTATTCGTGGTCCATGGGCACAACGGCGGGGATGCTCCGCCGGAACATGCGCTCCCAGTGCTTCTCTTTGATCTGCTCGCCGTGGTAAGCGCGTGTTAGGGCTTTGGCTTTCCATTTTTGTTGGAAGAAGGTCTTGTCGTAGGCGGTGGGGGTTTGCATTCGAGAGATGTTGTAGAGGTTGTATTTGTTCCATGTCTGGCGGACTTTCTGCGAGGGGTTGTCAGATCTGCTCACGCTGGGCTTGGGTTAAGGTATGGGCTTACGGGCCTCTTGAGCCCATGGGGCACCTTCCTCCTCATCTTGTTATTGGTTGTATGATGGTTGGCAGTATACCGTTCTGGCGCAATTCAGGGTGCGGCGATGCCCATGGCGATGGACTTTTGGTTCGAAGTCTCGGCAGGGCCCAAGCTCCATCCACCACCGAGAATTTCTGAGTCTTCACTTCGACACCCCGCCGACCTGCTCACCTTCCACCGCGTACGCGAAGCACACAGGACGCAACAATGGCAGCAATGGAGACTGAGGTCGTAGAGACGGATCCGGCAGCCGCTTCTCTCGAGAACGACCAGACCGTCCCCAATCAAGCTGGGAATATGGAGGAACAGGGCCAGTCTGCGGAAGTGAGTATTTTGCGCGGTTCAGGCTTCTTAAGGACTTCACGCTACTTTCGCTACCTCTAATCCTAAACAGGCGCGCAATCTATCAAGGCGTTTGAAATATTAGATATGATGTGCACGGTACTGACGGAGGGACCGCAGACCATCGAAGCCGCCGGCACAGCCGCCGACGCAGCACCAGAAGAACCCACCAAGACGGAGCCAGAAGAAGCCAAAGCCGACGATTCGACCAAGGCCGAAGACGCGTCAGCCACCAATGGCGACTCCAAGGCCGAAAAGCCAGAGGAGAAGACACGGCGCAATGGCGACGACCGCGAGCGCAAACCATTTTCGCGCCCCAAGCACAACGTGAAGACCGACTTTTCTGCACTAGCCGAGAGCAGCGATCCAGATGAGATCAGGAAGCAGGTACGGCATCTCACTCTCAGCTCCCACCGCGCATCTCAGTGCATCCAAGCTAACACCCTCACCAGGTCGAATTCTACTTCTCAGACTCAAACCTAATCCAAGACAAATTCCTGCTCGACCTCGTGCGGGGCCACGAAAACCGCGCGGTCCCGATCAAAGTAATCCACTCCTTCAAGCGGATGCGCCACTTCCAGCCGTACTCCGCCGTCGTCGCCGCCCTGCGCGAGTCCTCCATCCTCGACGTAACCGCCGACGACGAGATCCGGCGCAAGACGCCGCTCCCCGAAGAAGTCGGCAAAGACGTCGACGACGAGAAGATCAAGATCTTCGAGGACAAAGCCATGCCGCGCAGCATCTACGCCAAAGGCTTCGGCGAGGAAGGACCATCCACGCAGTTCGACATCGAGGCCTTCTTCATGCCGTACGGGCCCACGAACCAGATCCGGCTGCGGCGCACGTGGCAGGATAAGACGTTCAAGGGCTCCGTGTTCGTGGAATTTGATAGCGAGGACACGCAGAAGGCGTTTCTGGCCCTGGACCCAAAGCCGAAGTTTCAGGGCAGGGAGCTCAAGATCATGAGTAAGAGGGAGTATGTGGAGGGCAAGGCGGAGGATATTAGGGCCGGCAAGATCCAGGCGAGCGGGCGGCCGCAGTTTAATAGTAGGGGCCGGGGGAGGGGTGGGCGCGGCAGGGGTGATAGGAATGATAGGAACGATAGGAGGAGGGACAGGAGCAGAAGTCCGCGCGGTGACCGTGATGACAAGGATTGGAGGGGCAGGAGAGAAGACTTCCAGAAGTCGAAGGACTTTAAGGGACGAGGTGGCGGACGAGGCGGCAGAGGTCGTGACAATCGCGACAGAAGGGATCGCAGGGACGATGATCGCCAGGGGAAGAGGCGCAGAGATGATGGTGACGACAAGGAGTCCCGGAAGGAGGATGACCCTGAGACGAAGAAGGCCAAAGTGGACGAGGCGGCGCCTGCCGCGCAGTCGGACAATGCTGAGCCTGCCAAGGGCGCAGAGGTCCCGCCTGAGGTCGCGAAGCCGGAGGAGAACCCTGCTGCGGTGCAGGAAGGCGTACCGACCGGTGCGGCCGCGTCATGATAAGCGTGCCTCTGCTTGCTGGGTTAATGGCTTGTGACTCGCCCGTGATATCCAGCGGGAGATTGCATGAGGAGGAGCAAATGGCACAACCTGTCTAAGTCATTTTCCTGAGTAGCATGGCTTAACAAAACGGCAACCATGACCGAATAGCTGCTCGCATATCCTACGAACTGTTACGGACGAAAGAATGCGGTTTCGGCAAAAGTGGGCTCTGTATGCCTTTCCGGCTAGACTTCTTAACAGTGACTGGCATTGTGGCGATCTTTCCTGTGCGGCATGTAGCTGCAATGGGGCGTCTCGGTAAACATCAAACGACATGCGTTCTTTTGAAGTAAAGACACTTCTGTAGCAAAAGAATCATTGCTGTGCTTCAAACTCTCGCTCGCCAGACATTGATCAGGATGATACTCAATATCTACTGTGCACGTTGTACCGATTCAGTGAAAACTTGGCAGTCTTCCGCATTGCTACAAGGCTTGTTGAGCAGATTTTGTTCACTCATTACAGTTCCACACAGTCTGCAGCAACTACGTGAGGACCACTCAATCAAGCAGCCATCCGAAGAAGCAGCGTTATACAATCTAATCATACACCAACCCTCGCCCCTACACCAGTCCCTCATACTCCCTACCTCTTCCCCCCCTTCTTCTTCGCCGGCACGACCTTATACCCACTAATCTCTTCCTTCTCCTTAACCAGCGGTCCCTTCTTCGCGACCTCACTCCACCCACCCCCGGTCTTGTTCTCCGCAGCCCCCGCGGCGCCGGCGGGACTAGCCGTCCCACTACTCTCAACAACCCCCTTGTCAGCCAGCTTGCGCCGCCTCACAAACTCCTCTGCGAAATGGCGCGAGTCGATGGTCTTGGAGATGGCGTGCACGGACTCGGTGATGATGTCGATGTCGGCGGCGGAGCCGAGGGTTACGAGGGTTGTGATGAAGTCGTTGACTGTATGGGGTTAGTTGTTGCTCTCTGCTGATAACGCTCTGAAAGCTGATGGGAGGGAAAGCAGCGAGGGAGAGGGGCTACGTACCATTAATACCAGCGCTAATATCCCCCTTCAGCTCAGCAACAGCCCACTTCCTAAACTCCTCTTGCGCGTTGACCTGGCCACTCGTCACGCTCCTCACGGGCGCAGGTTTCGGCTTCGCGGCCGCAGACGGAGTGGTAACGCTGCTGGAAACTTTGACGGCTGCCGCTGGTGCGGTCGGAACGGCGGCAGCAGGCGTCTTGACCTTGCCGCTCGCGCCGACTGTTGTCCATGCCCCGCCGGCGTTGCTGGGCGATGGTGCGGCTTGCTTTGCGAGCTCGGCGTAGCGCTTGCCTGTAGCTAAGGCTTGTGCGGGGCTAGCGACAGCGGAGGCGACGGACGCAGCGGCGGCGGCGGCACGTTGTTTTCGTGCCTCTTCCTCCTTTTGGATCTGCTGCAGTGTCTTTTTGGTAGGCGTTGCCGTGCTAGCCGGCTTGGTGGCAATAGGCTTGGTCCAAGCAGAGGGAGTGGAAGCAGTGGGATTGACTGGCGAAGCGGTACTGGCCCACGTCGAGCTGGACGGCAAGCCAGGAGCGGGTGGCTGTTGCGTGGCTTGGGCGAACATCTCCTTCTCGAGAGCAGCTTTGCGGGCGGCTGCTGCTAACTCCTCCTGCTGTGCGGCCTTGCGGGCTTCGGCCTCCTGGATTTCCTTGAGCGAGGGGCCCTTGGGTGCTTCGCTGGGCTCTTTGGCCCACGGCGCGATAGAGGCACTGGGTGTATCGACTGAAGGGGTCTCCGACCGCGACCGCGAACCCTCGTTCAAAGCATCGGCAAGATTTTGCTTCCTTTGCGCTGCTGGCGCAGGTAGCGGAGAACTAGATTGCGGCGGCGGGAAAGGCTGCGGGAGCGCAGTGTCGATCTTCGCCCAAGGCGATTGAGATACCGGTGACTGCTTCGCTGATGCAGCCTTCACCTGCTCGGTGAGAGACAGCGCCTCGGGCATCTTGGAAGACTCGTTTTCGCTAACGGTGGGTCCAGCTTGGTTTTGAGCCTGTGGGATCTTTTGCTGCTTAAGCTCTTCAGCCTGAAGCTGGTGCCGACCGACCTCCTGCCGCGTCCTGTTCATCTGGTCTTGAATGGCTTTGATCTCATCATGTTGTTTGCCAATGACACCCTGCTGTAGCTGGGGTGCGCTGATATCTTGAGCCCTTTGTTCTTCACCTCTGAGTTCCTGGAACTGTTGTAGGCGGTCCGCGAAGCCCTGAGCAGTCTGCTGCTCATTCTGGACCATTCGTGAATCCTGTTCGGCCTGCTCACGTTGGAGGCGCGAACGATCGTTGAGCATAGCTGCGACCTGTTGCGCGTGCATGTTAGGCTCTGGCTGCTGTTGCAAACCGAAAGGCAACGGACCAACTCCACCGCGTGCTTGGCCCCCACGGCCGCCAAGGTTAAGCTGCTCCATGAGTGAAGGCATGTCCTCTTCCCTAATGCTGCCGATGGGACCGACCCCGGGTACTGGCGGTGCCCTGAAGGAGTTATCGAAGAATCCCGGTACCCCTTGTGAACCCGGAAGAGGGCCTTGAGTAGGCGAAGGCTGATAGCCACCAGGGGATGTAATGCTGCCAAAGCTTGGCTGACTATGGAGACTATGCGCACTGGAATGATGGTGGAGCTGTTGCGGTACCATGCCATGCTGGCCTTGTAACTGCATTTGCTTAGCCATCACCTGTTGCTGTGCCAGATGTTCTTTCTGCCGTGCCATCAGGTACTGCTCCTCCTGTTTGCGCCGCTCCAGAGCGTTTTGCTGATCGGCGGTCAAGGTCGTACCAAAGCTTGGGAAGCTGCTCGCGAACGGGGGCTGAGCTGCGGAGGAAGACGTAGGACCGCTGGGAAGCGGACCTGGCCCAGCCCAAACATTTCCGACCTGTGTGGTAGGTGGTCCGTGAGGGATGCCGATCTGAGGCACTAGGAACGGCTCGCGTGAGTTGCCGATACGGCGGATAAGTTGCGCCAACGGCTCGTAGTCGGGGTCTTCGTATTTCTTGACGAGGAGCTCGGGAGAGAAGAAACCTGCTTTGTACCAATCATGCATCTCAAGACCCGACCAAGGGCCCTGGGTATTACCCTGAGGATCACGATAAATCCACCGCATTCGGTCAGGCATGACCATGGTTCTTTGTTGAGCTGCAGGAGGTTGAGAAGAGGCTGAGCTGCCCACACTCTGCGGTTGAGGTGGTTGCACACTTCTCTGCGTTCCGATGGGCCCTTGGCCGACTGACGCCAGGTTTGCTGATTGGAACATGTTAGGCGGCTGGCCAATTGGTGACCCGACCGCTTCGCCTCCGTAATGGCTTTCAGCGCCTCGTAGAGTACTGCCGAGAAGGTCGTCAAGAATGCCGCGACCACCCGTTCGGAAAGGGCTCTCGGTCTCTCTTGCAGGACCGATGCCGCCTGGAGCAGCACTGCCAAATGCGTTGCGTCCAAATGGCGCTAGCGCAGGTTGATGACGGTCATCATCGATCGAACCTTCCTCGTGCATCTGACGAGCTTGCTCACCAGCCCGCATCTGCTCCTGCATGGCTGCGGGAAACAACGATCCCATTTTGCTGCTCCGACCTATTGTGCCGGTGCCGCCTAAGCCGCTGCTTGAGTTAGGCCCGAAAACACTGCTAGATCCGAGTCCTGCAAGGCTCGGCGACTGCAGTTCGCCAACAGAGCCGAACGCACCTTCTCCGAAAGGACCACCAAACGCGGCCCTGTCTCGAATCGGGGTGCCAATAGACTGTTGAGGGGCTGGCGGCCAAGCAGCTGATCCTCCGAGTCCAGGTAAACCACCAAGTCCACCAAGACTCGGGAAACCCCTGGACGGTCCTACGCTTGATGTTTGACTTCTGTCACTGGCGGCCGCCTCGTACGGCGCGGACACGCGACCAAGGCCCCCAAGGCCGCTGAACGGCAGCATGCCAGATGGCTGCACCGTTTCAGTTGTAAAGCCTCCAAGACCGGGCAAGTGAGTATGTTGGATGTCGGCCTCATCAGCATCGACATCCTCAGCGCCTCCCCGCTCATGCTCCGGACTTCGATATGGGTTCGTGTCGGTTGGGCTCATCGGTTCGGGTGCGCCAGTCACGTTACGATGCTGTGGTGTCTGATGTTGGTAAGGATCACGGCCGTGGAGCAGATCTCGAAACCCGATGTCAGAACTCATCCCAAACGCAGAGAATGCCGACTCGTCTTTAGACTCCTGTCGGCTTGGGGTTCCCAAACCTGGGAAAGCCTGGCGGCGGGGAGGGCTATCTTGCGCCCCTCCAAGCGCAGCGCTACCTGACCGGACATTCTCATCATCCGGGAAAGGATCGGTGTCGTTGCTCGTTTGACGGTTGGAGCGAGCTTCCATCCAAGATAACGTCTGTCGATCAGAATTCTCCTCGTTGACCTTCCCAAGGCTGCCCAAGGACGCTTTCTCTTTAACGGATTTCCCGAGATCTTCAGAGCTCTCCTTGGTCATCAAATCCTTGAATCTGCTGGCGCCCCTAACACTCCCAAATCCAGATTTCTTGTCTGTAGGCGCTGAAGCTTGGCCGGATGTGGGCCCTAGCGCGAAACTCCCGAAAGCGCCCATCGGAGTAAACCCGGTGGCCTGGGGTGTTGAGCTCCACGGAGACGAAGGTCCATTGAGTCCCGCGCTGAGAGGCTGCGTCGTGCTCCGCTTGAGATTACTGAAAGGCTCCGTATTCTCCAAGTTGCCTTCTCGAGGTTTCTCTTTATCCTTGTCCTTATCCTCTGCCGCAGCCACAGAGATCGACTCTTTGCTCAAATCCGTCCTCCTCCTGAGCAGCGCGGGGGGTGGAGTAGCAGCACTCGAGTCTTCGCGCGAGAAGCGAGATGTACTCGGAGACGGGAAGGGATACGCATCGCTAGTCTCCCGCCGGCGGTTCCCCGGACGAGTCGTGGTGGGCGATGAGAGACCAAACGCGCTGGGACTATTCTGTGCTTGGGAAATCGAAGTCTTCCGTAACGACAACCCATCCTTTGAAGTACCCTCCTTGTTGTTGTTCTGGGTTGGCGGCTTGAGCGGTGAGTTCACCGAAGTTGAAAAGTGCTCTTTCTCCTCCTCCGTCATCCCGGCCAGACCCAGAGGCTGTACGGTACCATCACGATCCCAGCAGACATCTGCACCATGATTCTCCTTGCCATGATCTTCCCTCCTGCCCCATGTGTTGCTGGAGGTGCCATTCGCGATGTAGGGCTGCCACCCACCAACGTACAGAGCGGAGAGTCCGTCCCCAAACCCTTCGGCTTCCTTCTGAGCTTTGAACAACTGAAGGAGCTGGTCTCTGCTGTACCTGCTTTCGGGCGCGGGTCCGCTGCGATGAGGAGGTATATATACTCCCGCAGCGCCGGAAGGAGTGTCGCGTGATTGGGAGGAAGCTGACAGGGTGGTAGCGTGAGACGGCCTGCGAAAGGTCTGCGTTGCACCGTTTGTGCGGCGAGGCCTAAGTTTGACCAGGTTAGCGAACGAATTGGTAAGGTGGGCTGGTATTGGACCGCAAGCGCCTCTAGTGGGACTCGCGTGGTTGCGAGGAAGACGCGAATGCAATAGCAGAACACCACCAAGCGGTGCTCGGTTATGCAACCGCGCCGCGAAGAGCGCTGCGACAAGACGAAAGGGACTGACCAATCTCCGCCACCATCGGCGCGTGTGGAGTTCGCGTTGTTTCCAGCTGCAGCTGAAGCAAATGTGGAAGGTGCCATTTCAAAGGGTGTGGTGAACAATAGTCGCTATGCAACACGGCGGGCTGGATGTGTGGATGTGGCGTATGTAGGAGTTCGAAAGCTGTATAGTGGTGGAACGGGCTATTGCCGGATTAGCATATATTCCTTTGCGCAGTCGCTGATGGGCTGCTCAAGGACGCGCGGACACACCTGTAGGCGATTGAGAAGCTTGATGCAGGTGTAGTGGTCGAAGGTCGAGTGGTCGTGTCTCAGGGCGCGGTGTTCGCGGTGTGGGAAATGCTTGCACCGTAAGGCTGGGCAAAATTGAGCTCGCGTTATTATGTAAGCCTCGGCGGACCCCCAAGGCCGCATTGAAATCTGCTCGTACACACGAGGCTGGATGAGCTGAGCACAGTTTGGTAGACTGAGGATCCTTCAGGTGATCGATACATTAGAGCGCCAAACCATTGAGTGTCCTATGCTTTCTATGACACGGAATCAGTCCCGTCGTTTACCCTCGATATGATTACACGTATGGCTTGATCCTTGAATTGCTATTGAGCAAGTACAGTCACGATGCGGTAACGCGCTTTTTGTATGGCTCTTGGTCTTCTTCTGAGCTATCTAGGTGTACACCTTCAACTCGATGCTTGTTGTCATCACTTGCTAGTCATCTCCTAAGGCATTCGAGGAGCGCTCCGAAGCAACGAAACTAGGACCCGCAGCCTCGTGCGAACTCCTAGGTACAGTAGCCTCTCTCCAGGGAAGGTAGGTAGGGGTATATGGGCAGGTCGGTAGGGTGGTATGGGCATACCCCACGGGGTCCTCTTTTCATGTTTGTCGAAATTGTACACGGTCTCCCATCCGTCAATTGGCCGACTATTCAAAAAATGTTTGCTCCTTGCAGTTTGCTCGGCGTACCGCAGGCCGCCAGTCCTGGCGCAGCCTTACACCCTTCCAATGGATTTGCTAAGAAGTTCTCGATTTCTTTCCTCTACCGCCATATCCGCTACAGCGTCGTCATTTCCGCTGCAGTCTTGTCGTATCCGTCGTAGTCCCGTCACTTCTCCGTCAGTGCATACGCGCCTTGGTGGATAGAAACACTCAAAGACAATTCAGGGTCCGGCGACTTCTACAAGTTACTTCCTTTCATCCCATCTCGCACAGCGTTAGTGTTTGGAGCCATAGACAATCTGGTTTTGCCACTGCCCATATAAGTGGGCTTTGCGCGCTGTTGAGATGGGATACCGTGTGCTGCAGTGCCTCAACCTACCTTGCGCCAAGCGATTGTCGTTTGCTGTTGCTCCGTTGTGAGACAAAGCAGAATATTCAGACCAACACCTAACGGAGGCCTCTCCTCACCTTTTTGTTGCTTTCGTCACTTCTCATACACTTCAGCATCATCTCTGCTTCCTCGACCTGCTTCGAGTCCGTGGTCGCCGCCATTCTCACACAAGGAATAATCTGAGCGCATCTTATCGAGCAGTCAATGCTTGATCGGTCAGAATAATACTTCAGAGATCAAGAAACACGCTACCCACTCCACCACCAAGGAGAGATTCCCAGCCGAGAAATCGCCCTCTAGGTCTCCATACCCTACGCCAGGCGCCTCCCACCCCATCCTCACATGGTAGGCCACCGCCGACCCCCCCACCGCGGCATCGACATCGGCAACGACCTCGACCGTGGTCCCGGCAACATCCGCCAACAATTCCACCAACATATCCACAACCCATTCCACAACCCATTCCCCAACATGTTCGGCCTCCGCGGCGGCGGCGGTGGCATGGGCTACGGAGGCGGCGGCCCACCCTACCTCGGCGGCTACGACCACCGCGGCGGCTACGACAACCAGCGCATCAACAGGGCGAATTTCCGAGCCCAAGAAGCGCGACGCTACGGGTACGAGCCCGACTACGACGGTCTTGGAGACGCGTTCGATGGTCTAGACCTCGGAGGTTACGGAGGCGGAGGCAGAGGGTATGGTGGCTATGGCGGCTACTGTCCGCCAGCTCCTAGACGGCACGGATTCGGCGGGTTCGTGCGGCCGCGTAGGCCCGGGGGGTTCTTTGTCGGTGGGTGGGCGTTTGGGAGATCGGCAAGGTTGCCTATTGCGCAGGTGCCGCGCCGAGGGTTTGGGTACGGGGGTAGGAGATATGAGGATGATTTTGATGATGGGTATGATAGCGAGTCGGATTATGATGATGAGGAGTTTGATGAGTATGAGGATAGGAGGGTTGGGTTTTTTGGTCGGCGTGGGTTTGGGGGGAGAGATTTGTTTGGCAGACGGAGGCCGAGGTGGTAGCAGCTGGGAAGAACCGAGTTGCGACGTGCGGCGAAGTCGCCTTTCGCTATGCACTTTGTCACGTCCACTGCTGGGAACTCTGTCGTTATTTGGCGGCTAGGATTGCTGCGTCTCTTTTGCTTTTCCATGCTTTCTGAATCTCTGTCAGCGTTTCTGTAATACGTCCTGAAGGGTAAAAAGCGCCTTCGTTGTAGCGATAGGGGATAATTTGCCCTGCTATCAGAGAAAGATTACCTTCTGATATGAAACGCTGTGCGTACAATTTTTTTTACAGGTGCACTCCTATACTTGAGATGCTACTCGCCTCGGAACTCTATTCAAATTGACACCATAGTTCGCACTATACCATTGCTGTGCATTTTTACTTTACGCACGGCCCCTTGAGATCTACCGTGCGTTTAGAGGCTTCTGCTCAACCCTTCCATGCGTAGACTGTGATTCTTGCCATGCGAAACCGAGCTATCGGAGCTTATACACTTCGATCCCACGTCCACTGAGCACACGGATTCAGACGAATATGTCAAAGTCTGTCGTCTCCTACAGTTCACGCTACGCTACGGTACACATCCCATCCATATTCCATCTCCGTCAACTTGCCATACCCCCAGCGCTACCGCCAAGACCCTGACCTATACTGAAGACGAAGCAAAATCGAGAGACGCTATTGTGTCAATATCGAGTAGGCACACACGGAAGCACGCTCATCCCCCCTCCGCCATCCCTCAACCCCACTCCATCTCGCCACCACACACCCACCCCACCCCCACCTCCCCAAAACGGCCTCAAAGCGTCCATCGTAGAACACCGTCCCCAGATTCCCACATACATGGGAATCGCTCCAGCTAACCCGCTGGTACACACGTCTACCACGGTACGATACTGCTCCTCTACACATGTGGGATCTCCAGAAACAGACAAAGAGCAGACAGCATAGGATATCACTTACGTCCTTCATGTGAGAGTGTGGAGCTCGTTCTGCCGAGGAGCGGGGGAGCCGTGGTTGATGTTAGGGGTTCCCAAGCTTGAGAATAGGAGTTTTGTATGCGGTGTTCTGCTCTATTGATCAATGCTACCCGATTCAGAGCTCGGCGAGGTATCTTGGGAGGGTGCTGACGAAAGGGATCCGTCGGAGGTCCATCTGGTGGTGGTTCCGCTGGTAGAGCCCAGGGGAGTGAGCTAGAGAGTAGCGCTCCACGATCCCCGAAGGCGATCGGAAATGCGGTGTTCTACTTTGCGAGTTTCCATTACCGGATGCGGAGCTTGGTGAGTTACCGCAGCACGGCGCTGACGTGAGAACCCGCGGGACTGGTTGGTGGTGGTGGTGTTTGCTGGTAGGCTACCAAGCTAAAGCGAAGCTTAGCTAGAGAGGTTGCTGGAGGAGGAGCTGAATAAGCTTAGCACGTTTGGTTTCAGGTTGTGAGTTGAGCAACTTCTGATTGTAACCGATGCAGCATGGCGTCGGACAATTTCTCTTGCACTCTGATCAGCCATGGATTCTAAATAGGTGCGTGCTTTCTCTTGACTCCGAACGGGAACTTGAGACATGAGTGGCTCTGTGGGATCCTCGGCGCAAAGACTGGTGCTGCAAGCGCCTCATAGTCTTTGGTAATATTGCTTTTGCGTCCAAGCTGTAAGTACTGGGATGTCCTACGACAGCGTAGAGACCGCTTGGGTTCGCCCATGCGAAGTTATCGCAGAACATCGCATAGACAGCTGCTGTTCTGAGAGCGGATTAGTGGAGAATGCTGATGTAACTTCACCAGAAACGATTCATATTTACCATTTCAGAACAATCGTTTAGTGGGATGGTAGCTGCGCAGATCTATAGCTTTTTGACATCGAGCAAGTCGTGGAAGCACCTAATGAATCTTCATGAAGAGAAGAGCGTTGTGGATATTTCAAAAGTACACGAAACGTAACTACAATAGACTGAGAGCCAAGAGCTGCGTGGTGAGCCTGAAAACAAGAGGACAAAAACCGCCATATAAACTGCCGGGAACCATTTCGCCCACATAGAACCGGATGGCCAATCTATTTCTTTGGCGGATACTTCTTGAAGAGGCGTCTGTGAGGAAGTCAGCCTTGGACTTGTGCCGTTGATGTAATAACGGCCAACAGCAGACATGTGACCGCTTTTGTGCGCCAGCCCTGAGGAGTCTCGTCGGATCTCCTTAAATATTCTCAGACTCGGGAAGTAGCACTTACTGGCTGACATAGTAATCACCAGCAGCAAACAACCCAACAATACCCACCCAAGCACCAACGACCTTCCAGGTAAGCTCGCCGGCCGAGTATTTCCTGTACGCTCCGTAACCCAACACTGCGCCGAGAATGCCAACAGTCACAGCATTGCCAATAACGACCGGGTTATCCGAATTCTCCTTCATAACATTGCCAGCCTTCTTCGCCTTGGCCTTAGCCTTGTCTTTCGCCTCTCGAGCCTTCTCCTTGGCCTCCTCTTCCTTCTGCTGGAGCTCCTGGAGCTCACGATCCTCCTCCTCGTGCTCGATGCGCTCAGCCTGGGTGTCCGTCTTGATGGACTGCGACTCGTAGTCGGAGGGGACGGAGGAGATGTGGGGGCTGTCGACATCGACGAGGCTGTGGACCGAGTCGTCGGTACGCTCGACTTCCGGCATTGGCGGCGCGCGCCTGCGATGACGGTGAAGGTGAGCAGCTTGTACTTTGAGTAGAGACGAGAGAATCTCTTCAGTGAGCGGGTTCTCGGTGTCGCTGCATGACGGGGTGATTGGTGGGGTGGGGATGGGAATCGCGCCGTGCGACTGCGAGACATAGATGGACATGATTTGCGCTTGGCACAGACATTGTTTGGGGTGTGTCAAGGATAGAGAGACATGAAGTGGTTGTGAGATGCAGGTGGAGGGCAGGCGCGGGAGCAGCCGCTGCCTATGACGGAGTGTGACTTCCAAGAAATGGAGATCACGCTGGACTGCTGCGACCTTGCTCCTCGGCTTGGCCGTTTGCTTTGTAGCATGAAGCTCAAAGGTTTTGCGCGCAGTCCAGCATCTTCACGAGGATTTGTGTTCTCAAAATGTGCCCACTTCTGATGTCCTGCACGCTTGGCCGGTGTATACAAGGACACGACAAGGGGTAGAAAACCTGACTTACTTCTAACTTGAAGTCAGCTCATGAATTGCGGACATAGAGAATAGACTGCTATGACTTACCTCTTCGTCCGACTGCTTAGGGCCGCTCGCGGCAACCGCTGCGTACGACATGGTGGTGGTTTGGGTGGAGCTTGGGGGTTGGAGCTTGAAACTTCTCGAGCAGCTGTCGGCGAAGATGGATGCACAGGAAGAGCGCGACACCGGAGGAGAGCGAGATGGGATCCCGTAGAACGACTGCGGCGTTGGGCAGGTAGTGCAGATGATTGATGGATGAGAAACAACAGCTCTCGTGCCCGCGTTCTCTCTGCTCGCTTGAGTTGTCCGAGGGAGCAGGGTCAGGGCTTCGCGCGTCACATGTTTTCAAGCTTTCTCCTGCAACACCTCGCTACGTCACCTTTGTCAAGCAATGCGACCAGCAACACCCCAAAGGAGCAGATAGCTTGGGTCATGAGGAGGGTTTTTGATGCAATTAATATTTACGAAAGTGTCGTGAGCTTCCCACGAGTTGTCATGCGGCTGTAAATACACGAAAGACCATTACCGGCCCCCGAGTAACAAAGGATAGAGTGGGACTCATTGCCGCAATCATGCTCTACTATACAAACCCCAGAATCCTATGCTATGCTGTAAAGTACATGATTTACATCGTGATTGCCCGTCTATAGTGCCATCGACTCTACTTGCTCTCGTTGCTTGACGTGGCGTCATGTGACGACTTCGGCACAAGCTCATTACTCTCGCTCTGTGGCGCGTGATCCTGCGACACCTGCTGTGCCGCGCTCTTTGCCCGTTCCTGCTTTTGCTGCTGTTCATGCTGTGGCTCGGGTTGGTGGTGCGGCTTGACATCCGCTACCTTTTCGGCACGCTCGTGCTGTGGAGGAGGATTTGGTGGGGATGAGCGTTCTGCATCGGAGGACGTAGCTGCAACACCCTCTCCGTGCGGTGCGCTCGCCTCATTTGGTTCTTCATCGTCGTCGTCGTCATCGAGTTCGGATCCGTAAATGTCTGGGTGCTGCCGGAAGCAGTCTTGCATGCCCCTGTCATCTCAGGTTAGCCTTTTGCAGCATCAGGATATACCCAGTTCAACCCACTTGAATCTATCGATGCAGTCCATGCCCTTGGGCTCTTCCTTAGAGTAGACAAAACAGCTGAAGGCCGCCTTGAACTCCTCGCCACAAGGGCCATGGGCCATACCCCCCAGGCACGGGCAGTCCCAGTTGATCTCCCCCGTCTCCGGGTTGAATGCACCTTGCTGGTCCGCTTCCTCCTCGAGCTCTCCGGGTGACCCTACTGCTGCGCCGGCTTCTCCTAGAGCCCCGGATGCCGCTGGGGGTGATGCTATTGACGTGTTGGGAGCATCTGATGGCTTGAGAGACGGTGACTTTTGGCGCCGCTGAGCTGAGAGGGAATCGATGGTTGGTAGTTCCTCCGTCTCATGCTCTGTTGCTGGCAAGGGCGCGGCATCTGTACAATGGCCGTTAGCTCCATCGTTAATGCGCCGACGAGGTTCGCACTGGGTGCTTACATGCTGGCTCCTCAGCGAACACATTGCTGGTGTTGTAGTAGTACACAGCTCCTATCGCAAGACCCCATCTCACAGTTGAGCTCTTCCAGCTCCGGGACTTTTGATGTGGAGGTGCAGTGCTGAGAAACCTCCGAGCGGCGGCCGCTCTGGGCGCGTAGCGCGGCAGGGGTGATGAAAGGATTGTTCGTGAAGCTGATCGGAACATATTGTACAGGAAGGAGATGGCAAAGAAGCGCTTGAACAGATGCAAAGAGTGTAGGTTCGCGGTTTGCGACTCGAAGTCCGCAAGGTGTTGCTTACAAAATCTCCCGTACCTGAAAACGCATGGTCTGTGCTCCTTTCTCGCCGACATCATGTCAACGTCAAATGTCCAAACCCGTGACTTCGAGTGCCGACTGCTCTATCTGCTTAGAGTATCTGAGATGTTGACAGCTATGGGGGGTTTATAGAGCTGTAGCGACTCCAGTTGCGCGCCGCAATGCGCAGGTTTCCCTAGACCCGGATGCGACGCTATCATACTCAATAACAATATCCTTCATAGCTATCTAGAAGACTTTCATATCATGCAATAGATTCGACAGCCAATCAACCTTTCTGAAGGAGAGGAAGCCACAAGCATGCTGATAGCCTGTGTCTCGAAGCATTTTCCGTAACCCGAGTTGATTTTCTCTAGAGTATTAGCCACGAGCTTCAAGTTATCCAGCATGAGACCACGTAGCGCGACTGTTTTCCAGAGAAAGGATTTTAGATATCAAAGTAAAAGGGCATAGCGGACTGGTACACAATAAGGCCCGTTTCCGCCGTTACAACAGCCCGAATAAGCCTCATGCAAGTATCCAGACTTTACAGGTGAGGAATGATGCGCCGCTAATCTTTGTCTGCACAGTTCCCATCACAAGGGATTGCTTTTGTTGAAGCCTCCGTTTCTGAAGCTGTTCAACGAAGCGCAGAAGGATGCTCATGAACCTAACTAAGTGCAAAAGAGGATTAGTGAGGACGGGAAGCTGCAGGCACGGATCGACATCCACGTCCACGGGTAGATCAGATCCGGAATATCAAGCACTAAACTCAACTCAACATGCAACCCTTCCCCTTGCTTGGAACAGCTGGAGATCGGCATGTCGGGATTCTTTTAAATACTTCAGATGCTGATAGTACTACGGTTACACTCCGCCTTACCTGCTCCCCGAGCGGAGGAAATATTGGTCCGGCGGAGCTTTCAGTTGTTGCTATCTGGCTATCTTGAACACGGCGGTATCTCCGCTGTCCAGTAGCTAAATTGTGGCTTCTGTATATATCTTCCAGTTCGCTCACAGTAGTTTGATCAATCCAGAACTAGAGATCAGTCTACTGTCGTACTTCCTATTACCCCTCTTATCCTTGTCTGCTTTGTCTTTGGGAAGCCCCTATCTTAGGCAACGATGGATACAATCACCTACGCAAAAATGTTCGCATATTCCCAATTCTTGGCCAAGCTCCCATATCCAACTTCAGACTTCACCGGCCAGACAGTCATCGTGACCGGAGCCAACACCGGCCTAGGCCTCGAAGCCGCCCGCCACTTCGTACGCCTGAACGTCGCAAAAGTCATCATAGCCGTCCGTACCGCTTCTAAAGGCGAAGCGGCGGTCAAAGAGATTGTACGAACCACAGAGGCAGATCCGTCCCGCCTGGAGGTTTGGCCACTGGACCTGTCCAGTTTTGACTCGATCAAAGCGTTCGCTCAGCGGGCACAGAGTCTAGAGAGGCTAGATGCTGTGGTGCAGAACGCGGGTATACTGACACAGAATTGGAAGGTGGAAGAGGGCATGGAGAGTCATATCACTGTCAACGTCATCAGTCCGATACTGTTGGGATTGCTACTGCTGCCGAAGCTCAGAGAGAGTGGCAAGGCCTATGGCAAGGTTGGCCGCCTGTCCTTCGTAGGGAGCGACTTGCAATATCTTGCCAAATTTCAGGAGAAATCCGCAGACAGGCCGTTACTCGAAGCACTGAACAACAAGGACAAGACGGATATGGGTGACCGGTGAGCACATCTACTGCATTAGTGACACTGGGGATTATTGCTGACTGGATTCAAAGCTACAATGTCTCCAAGCTCCTTCTCCTCTATGCTGTCCGCAGCATTGCTCGGCTCTCGCCCGTGACACCAGACTCACCTGTCATCATCAACTGCCTGACGCCTGGAGCATGCACGTCCGACATCTTCCGGGACGACACCAGCTGGTCTCAAAAGATCATCATGGGAGTGGCGATGAAAATTGTCGCGCGGACAACTGAAGCTGGAAGCCGTACCCTGGTGCACGCTGCGGGTCCTGACGTTGGCGTGGGAACCCATGGGAAGTTTTTGATGAATTGCCAAGTGTATCCTAACGGACCGAATGTGGAGAGTGATGAGGGGAAAGCGTTGGAGGAGAGGTTTGGGAAGGAGCTGGTTCAGAAGTTGGAGGAGATTCGGCCTGGCATTTACGAAGATATGTTTTGATCATGATATCCATCATATGATAAAGGTATGGATCTTCCTCCCGTCCTTGACTTATCTCAAGGAGAGTGTGCCGATTCCCGCTCTTGTTGAAGACTTCTTCGAGGATGTATGTCCCTTGAGCCGCCTACTCCTCTGGAGAGGAGGTCCACTTAGAGCGCAGTGGAGTTTAGCATAGATTACCTTGCTATTAGTTTATTACAAAGGACAAAGGTTAGTACGCAATACCACTTTCCGCGACCTTAGTTGTCCGTTATGCGCCTTGACAGGGGTGTCCTTCGGTGGATGCCTCGGCTTGTCGACCTCCAGCAACACTCGTCCACCTTGCAACTACGAGCAGATCACTATCATGAGAAACACAGTCCTCAAATGCGTCTAACAAGTTACCCGGATAGGAAGTAATACAATGGTCGCGACATTTCTAAGATTGCCCATGTAAGTTATTCGAGGTAGGTTTTATGACATCACCGCCTCGTATCATCCCGTCAGCCTCAGGGGCCAACTCAACCCATCTTCACGATAACACAGAACTATAACCATTCATGGCCTGCGGAGCCTGTAGTTAGCCATGGCTAAGCAGAGGCGTCCACTACAAGACTCATCCTCCAGCGCAAATCGCCGTCTGCCTTTTACCCTTAGCAAGCCCGTTTCTCCGCCTCCAATCAGCCGCCGCAAGGCACGTGCCAAGCTATCCAGCAGCAACGATGGCACCAAGATTGCGACTCTACGGCGCGGTATGACTATTGTACTCGCGGATGACGATAAAGAGAATGTTCAGCCTCCATCAAAAGAGCCTGGAAAGGACCAGAGCGGTCGTACTGAAGTTGTCCTCGGCTCCGGCCATGTTGTGGATGCGAAGGATGCCGTGATGTCAGAACAAGAGAACAGTGATGTGCATCCTGTTCTGCGCCGTGGAATGACATGCGTATTGAGTGAAGAGGATCTAAAGTCAGGTACGGTTTACCTTCTGGGGACGTAGGATCACTGGCTGACAACCCATCAGATGTAGCACGCGAACCCGCGTCAGAATCCGCCCAAAAAAGTAGCACTCTATCAGCCAAAAACGGCAGAAAGCGGCCTCTCGGATGGATCGGCAGATTCCCCTCTAACCCGCGGGTGAAGCCAACATCGATGACAAGCATTGATTCCACTGAGGCAGCCTCTCATCAGGGAAAGCACGTCTAGCAGTTTCACGGCTTCGACAACCCGCCGGCGTCATTGCTTAGGTCTCCACTTCATGGATTGCTATTACTATCAATTCCTCCATCTTGAGTTGGCTATGGGTACCATGATGTGCCATGTACAGCTGCACCTCAGGATCTCGGACCCCTAAGTGCTCTTCAACCGCACAACGGTGGTCCGTATCCCAGAGGTTGGCTGAGTGCCATAGATGACCGAGTACCCAGTGGCTGGTTCGGCAGAGCATGCCGATCTCAGGAGTTTGTGGAGTCTGCTCTTTATGAGAGGTATACACCAAAGAGGCCAGGAAGGAGAACGTTGTGGCTGTACGTGGGAACTCAATCAGTAACGGTGCCGGTCATTACTCTGATTAGGCCAAGTTCTTTTGTCCGAAGGAGCTGTAGAGTAACTAAGCTCGGCGATCTGTTGGTAGGATTTCGGGTGGGAATAGCAAAATGTCTTGGGTGAGCGGGGGGTCCACAAATGGTTTTTGCTAGATACCCAGGCAATGTTCCGGTACTCTTTCGCAGCCTGCGTCAACTACAAGGCGGTCATGACGGAGAGGCCTCACTGGGGCAAGACTCTCAACGCTCCTAGCGGCGGGCTGAGTAAGACTTCGAAGTGTGTTGCAGTGCAATTGGATTTTTATCTGATCACTTGGAATCGAGTGCCGACGCCCTGTTTATGTTCATACACTTGCGTTGACGCCTATAAGGCGAGCCATGGATCATACAGTAGCTGAAGGACGCGGTGGTCAGTAAATGTAAGATCATCAATATAGAGCGTATCCCTGTTATAGCTTTTAAGGACAAACATTTCACCATATACATATGCACAAAGCAGAAGTAACCAGTACTTCCTCCATAATGACACAATGCTAATAGTGCCTGAGAGATCACCTTTAGCAGGAGTCCAACTTCCCTGGTGGAACATCCGCTTGGAGTCGTGAGCGGGAAAACCCCGGACGCTGAGTGGCTCCCTCTTCTCAGCGGCAACACCGGAGACAGTCCCAGCTCGGAGTCAAAGTAAAAAAGTCTCTTTAACAATACCCTCTATACCCGATCATGGCGTACAGGCCTGGAGAGTTTCTCTACGGCGAGATATCTATAGGCATATATAGACCCAGTCTTATCATTCTGAACCAACCGATTGCGGATTTTGAAACGTTCAAGAGGCTCTGGAAGCATGCGGAATACCGACTCTGCGCCGATGGCGGCGCGAACCGCTTGTACGATATGTTTGAGGGTTCGAGGGCGACGATGAGAGAACAACATGTGAGATAATACGTGATCAAGTCATTATTACTCAGCCTAACACGTTGTAGCTTCCGAGTATCATACATGGCGATCTGGACTCGCTGCGCCAGGATGTACAGGATTACTACCGAACGAAAGGGGTGATAATTTCCAAAGACCCAGACCAATATAGTACAGACTTCAGGAAAGCCATGCACAAAGTGTTGGAACAGGGCTTATCGGCCCCCCGTCGAGATATCATCATTCTGGGTACCCTGGCCGGCCGCGTTGACCAAGGGTTAGGACTTCTTCACGAGATCCTCCGCGAGCATGATGAGCACCGTGACGTCCGGTTATGGCTGGTATCTGAATCGAATATATCATTCCTCCTCCAGCCGGGTCGCAACAGTATCCACGTGCCTTTAGCGGCGGGTTACTTTACCAAGAACGTCGGCATTATACCTATCAATGGACCCGCGGTGATCACCACATCTGGACTCGAATGGGATGTAAAAGATTGGAAGACAAAGATGGGGTATCAAGTCAGCACGAGCAATCATATCGTCAAAGACACGGTTGAGGTTACGACCGATGAGATTGTACTTTTCACTGTTGAAAGAACAGCCGAGCTACCTCGATAGCGAGAGGCATCCTCCTCCAGAGCTTAAGATCGGCCAGGCAACTCTGCTGGGTAAAGAGCCCGCAAGAGAGCAACCCCAGAGTCTCCGAATGTATAGACAACCGGAAAGAACGCACAGCACACCCTTGCGCTGAGCGGTATATGTAAGCCAGACGGAGACTTCTGGCCGGAGAACATCAACCCCGCAAGAGGTGAAGCGGACGTAACCCATTCATCTCCGCAGACAAGCTCTTGTCTGTTTGTGCTACTCGACTTGGGACCCCAAGGCTCGATTGCCGTGAGGTATCGCTACTAGCACATACGGCTACCTGCATCGGCTTGTTCGACATAGGACTCTTTCAGGGACGATCCATGCCGCCGACCGTGGTCAGGATGCATCGTTGGGTCAAGCATGAAGATGTCAAATGCAGTGGCATGAGCATGGCTAACTGCACCTGTCGTTTCTTTCTGTCACTTGGCGTACAGTTGCCGAAGCTCGGCTTATCCGACGCATGAAGGGCCGCTCAATCGATGGAGCTGTCATACCGCAATGGACGAGAGAAAGCCTAACATGATGTGGGGAGCAGAGGCCTCTCAAGATTCGGATGTGCAGGCTGACTGGGAAACATCTGATTCCGCCGGTTTTAGACAGGCTCAGATTGTATAAATCACGAAAGAACCGCAGACCTCCGCCGACAGGTATAATTCTCTCACACACAGAGTAAACGTTCCAACTGTATCATATATCTTAAAGGGCTGTTCATCCAGCTCAAGTTGATGGAAGCTCCCGCAAAGGCAGTAGCTCTACAACTGCAGCATGACTATCTTGATGTCCGGGCTGGAGCTACCGGACACTCATGTAGACACTCGACCTCTTAGCGCTGGGCCCAGAATTGTTTGACTGGAGAACGAGGACCAGACAAGGTGTCAACACCGGTGAGAATTTTAACATCACTTTGTTCGCCCACAGTGCATGTCGCTTCTTGACATGGCGAAGTGCCAATAGCCACTCTCGGTCGCCTTATGTCACAAGCTTCCACATTCCCTTAATATCTCCTTCTATCATACATCCACAGCCCCATATCTCCGCTTCAGACACAGCCCGACTCTCGCCCCAACCCGACACCCCCCTACGGTTTCTCATTCCCACTCTGATACCCCATGTCCACCGGATGCTCCTTCATAAACCTCTCCTGCATCAACCTCCTCATATCCTCCTTGCTATAGCTCTGCTGCCTCACCCCACTCGGCCTCCAACTTTGGCTCCCCACGCCACTCCGTCCACTCACATACTTCTCCGTCCCCTCAACCGCATCCTCAGTTCCAGCAACCGCATCCTCGCCTTCACTCCCCGGCGCAGCTGCACCAACCGCATCAGCATAGTGGTAACTACTCGTCCGCAGCGGCAACCCGGGCCGCGGCGACGCACCGTCCACCATGTCGTCGCCTGCACCGGAAGTAGGGAACGAAGAGGTCGAGGTCGGCGCCGCGGAGTCGGTCTGCTGGGCGCTGTTGTATGTGAGCGCCGCTTCGGCTTCTGTGCGGGTGTTGGGCGTCAGCGCGGCGGAGACGCTGCTAAAGGAGGATTCGGTGCGGGTTGGTGCTGGCATGGGTGTGCTGAGCAGGGCGCGGGTCGAGAGTGTGGAGGCGGGGGTGTAGGTGTAGTGGTCTTGGGAGTCTGGAGATGCCATTGTGTTTGCTGTGGGGTTTGGCCTTTTGGTTGTGGTATGAGAGGGCAATGTGTATCGTTAAAAGTAATATTGGAAGCGGTCTTTCAGAAAGACATCTTTCAGGAAGATTTGTAGGAGAAGGAGACGCTGCT
>Ga0068630_1000005_pt1 | contig 44440 bp, 50 predicted proteins | sample InSIn4gowninarea_FD_77433 | JGI IMG/M metagenome (GOLD analysis project Ga0068630, IMG submission 77433) | Clean room microbial communities from NASA Spacecraft Assembly Facility at Jet Propulsion Laboratory, Pasadena, California, USA -... ... | reverse complement strand
TGAAATTAGTAATAATTATAAAGAATTGCAGTTATTTAAGGGAGCAGGCGGCTAGACTATTAGTATAAGCATCTAAGGGACTAGAGCTAAAGGGTATCTAGCTACTAGCGCTTACTAGACTAGCGGTTAACCTATTCTATATAATCTATCACCCTTCTTTACGCGCTTATAACTAAATAGCCTTATTAGTAGATTAACTATTAGCTAGTTAAGATTAGTCCGGCCTTATCTAATATCTCGGTTCCAAATCTCTATCGCCTTAGGGTTAAGAGGTAGATAGTTATCCGGTAGGGTATTAGGACTATTTAAATAGCAAATATAATTGCCGCCCCTACTATAATTTAAACAGCTAGTATTCTAATATTGCTAACAAAAGCTAAGATTATAAGTATAGCTATTAGCGGCCCTTATAGCGGCAATACAGTTTAGGAGATTAAGAAGCTGAGTGGAGGTAGCGGTGCGTTGACCTTATTATTGTAGTGGCTAGCTAGTAATTAGTCTTGAATTTAACAGATTAATCTCTTCAATAATCTCTTCAACCTTAATCGTGATATTAACTTAAAGGCTCTGCTTAGGGTAGGCTTTATACTAGGTAACTAGCACTTATTCAGCCTCGTTAATACTCTCTTGATTATTAATATCCTAAATAACACTAGCCCCTCTATCTTGCGACAAAGCAGCCCGAATATTAAGCCGCTTAAACTACTAGGGTTGGGTGTGCTCTAGTGCCTAGCGTTCAAAGCGCTCTATATTAGGGTAGAAGAGACGGGACACTAGCTCGTTAACCTTATAGATGCGCGTCTACGATTTAAGTAGCTTCTTATTATTAACAGCTTGAAGATAGTAGGTATAAGGAAAAACCGGTGCCTCCTCTTGTTTAGCGGCAGTCTCTTGTTCAGCGGCAGTATCCGATAGAGACTGCCAGTCATCCTGCCCTGATAATAGCGAGACGGTAGGAGCGCACGGTGATGAGGGTATAGATATAGGAGCGGTCTGAGTTTGAGGATGGGAGGATCGAGGACGAGAGGATTGGGTAGGAGCCAATAAGGGTATAGCCGCTCGTGAACTACTAGCCGGTCTTAAACTACTAGCAGCTAGTGTCTTTCTTAATCGTTTTCTCTTAGTATTAGTAGCTACAACCTCAATAACCTTCTTGCGCTTCGGCATTGCGGTAGACGTGGCTGGTAGATGGTGGACGGTAGCTAGTAGCTGGTGGCCGGTGGACGGTGGACGGTGATGACGTGTTTTAGACTAAAACACTAAGACTTCTATATAATTGACCGTTTTAGGTAGGATATTGGACCGTTCTGATAAACACCGGCTTCATAAACGTTCTCCGGTTTTTGTATAGAGATTTCTATTGAAATTGTGGGGAGGGGTTGGCGCTCGGGCCGTTTTCTCTATGTTATCGGAAACGACAGGATGCGGGAGAAATTTTGGGCACAGACGACAGACAACAGCCCACAGCCCACAGCACCCTCCACCCCCAGTCATACCACCACAAGTCATAGTCCTACAGTACACTAAGCCCACGCGCAATTGCGCAAGAGAAGACCGGAACCCGCAGCTCCAAACTAGGACTTGTGCCTGTCTCCGCGTTGTTGAGCAGAAAGCGTGTGTAGGAAACCCCACGACAACCGCAAAGGCAGCTACGACTTCCGCGCAACCCCCCATAAATACTAGCGGCAGAGTATCAGCGGGCCTCGTCGTCTCTCTAGCTGGGCTACGAACAAGATGGTAGGTACACGGGGCCCAGTCCCGGTACCGCTCCGCGACGGCGACCGCGATGTCACGCAGCAGATCCTTGACATGCTCGACGAGAAGCCAGAGCTCAATTCCAGCTCCGACTTCCCTCAGCTACCCCAGGCCGAGATCAAAGCCGCACTGGATAGGCTGGCCTCGCGGTCGATGATCGAATACAAGACGGAGGACAAGGAAGAGGTCGTTCTGACCAAGGAGGGCCAGACGATATGCGACGAGGGCAGCCATGAGTTTAAAGTGTGGTCTGCGGTCAGCAGCAAGGGGAAGATACCTGTGAAGGAGCTGGCGGTAAGAACGCCCCAGCTGGACTTTGCTCGTGGCAGCCATCCATGACAAGAGCGTGGCACTAACGAACATGCCTAGAATGAAGTCGGCAAGGCTTCAGTGATAGGTCAAGGCGCTGCTATGAAGAATGGCTGGGTAAAGAGCGAGCAAGGATTCCTAGTACCGAAAGCGAAGGAGGTCGAAGATTCGACGCAGCAGCTACTACAAAAGATCCAAGAAACAAGGTCGGTCTCCGACCAGAGCCAGCTGAAGCAGCTTAAGAGTCGGAAACTGGTGACCACAGCAAAAGTCATAAGCTACACAGCCACGAAAGGCCCAAAGTACGCGAAGGAGATACCCGTCGAGGTGACAGACCTGACCGCGGACATGCTGGCAGATGGCTCCTGGAAGACTGCCAACTTCAAGCCCTACAACTTCGCCGCCCTAGGTGCCCCGCAAAGCGCCGGCGCACTGCATCCCCTCAACAAAGTACGGACAGAATTCCGCAACATCTTCTTCAACCAAGGCTTCGTCGAGATGCCGACAGCGCGCTTCGTGGAATCCGGCTTCTGGAACTTCGACGCCCTGTTCGTGCCCCAACAACACCCGGCCCGCGACCTCCAAGACACCTTCTACGTCTCCGACCCCCCCTCCGCCGACAAACCACGCGAAGACCCCGTGGCTGAAGCCGCCATGGACGAGATGGAAGCCGGTTCCCGCCGGCTCTTCTCGACGGACACCCAAAAGAAAACAAAATCCCGCGACTACGAGCAGTACTGGTACGACATTAAGACGGTCCACCAAGACGGCGCCTTCGGCAGCATCGGCTACCGCTACCCGTGGTCAGAAGAAGAGTGTCTACGCCTCGTGTTGCGCACGCACACCACAGCCGTCAGCACCTGGGCCCTGCACCGCCTCGCCGAAGACCCGCGGCCCGCGCGCTACTTCTCCATCGACCGCGTCTTCCGCAACGAGACCGTCGACGCAACGCACCTGGCCGAGTTCCACCAGGTCGAAGGCGTGATTGCCGACTTCGGCCTCACGCTCGGCGGGCTGATGAAGTTCCTCGAGGACTTCTTCAGCAGGCTCGGGATCACGAACCTGCGGTTCAAGCCGGCGTATAACCCGTACACGGAGCCGAGCATGGAGGTGTTTGGGTACCACGGGGGCCTGGGCCGGTGGGTGGAGATTGGGAACAGCGGGATGTTTCGGCCCGAGATGCTGGAGCCGATGGGCTTGCCGAGGGATTTGAGGGTTTATGGGTTTGGACTCAGTTTGGAGAGGCCGACGATGATTAAGTATGGGGTTAGTAATATCAGGGATTTGTTGGGGCATAAGGTGGATCTTCATTTCATTGAGAGTAATCCGGCCGTGCGGTTGGAGAAGGATTGAGGGGGTAGACGAGTGAGTAGAGCTTGAGCAGATGGCGCGTATCACAGTTCATGTGATACAGCCGTAGAAGATAGGTCTCGGAGGTTGCGGTGCGCCTTGCGGAAGTTTGTGGTCCTTGCATATATAGTAAGAGGCATCAGGTAGACCAAACTGCGCAGACAGCAACTAAACTTTTGGGTGCCATTCGAGATTGCGCCTAAGAACAATCCTTGATTCTGTTGATGCCTAGGGCATGCGAGCCGTATGCTCATGATCATCACAACCTGGATGTTTCATGCAGTTCCCTGCGGTTTTAGGACATCATCTCCTAAGACTTCACCACCTCTGCATGGTGGCTTTGCCATTTTATACCTTCCGACCCTACCCCTTCATCTTTACTATTTGTATATATAGCACAGCAGAAGGCTGATATGTACACACATTTCGGCCTTAGTAGCAAACGAGCCAAACATCGGTACCTACTCATGAATTGTCGGCGCGAGCGACGGTATCCACGAGGAAAAACTATCCGTTGGTCCGAACTTTAGCTTTAGGCTCGTCGACCCGACCGGCAAGGCCAATTCAAATGGCTTTGCCGGTGCCATGATGATCAGCCCCGGCTTCGTCATCAAGTCGAACCTCACTCCTTCGAGCGCCAGCGACACGGTCTCAACATCGCTGACGAGCTCTTCCACCACGTCGATATCAGCGTCCGCGGCATCGGCAGCGTAGTCAGTGGCAGCGACAGCGAGCGTCTACTACTCCAGCCCAGACCCGGCTCCCGGACTCGGCATGGTAGACAAGATTGGCATCAGCGTTGGTGTTGTTGGCGGCGTAGCTGTCGTCGCGGCCTTGCTTTGGTACTCTACATTCCGACGCCGACGCGCGCTTTCGCACAACGATGGAATTACAGGCGGCATAGATCATGCCGTGGGTCTGAATATGGGCTATGCGGAGACGGATTCGGCGGAAACGGGTCTATATGAGGCCGCGAGTCCTCAACGGGAACATGTAGGTAGCGAGCTTGATGGTTCGACGGCCTTTTATGAGCTCCCAGGGCGGAGCCAAGCACACGACGTTGCTGAAGAGGATAATTTCGGGTAGGGTTTGCTCAGAGGAATTTTGGATTGTATTGGTAGACGGAAGACTTGGAGGCTTGAAAAGAACTATGTTCACGCTCAAAAGACGGTCTGGCGAACACCTACTACTGTATATTCTTAGATCCTTTTTTACGGTCTGCCCTGACCCATCTATGCTAGTCGTTGGGGGGCAGGGGGCAGCATGTCCACAAGTTTTCGATGATGTACTCTCTCTCGTTGAGCAAGGAGGGGGCTTTAATGGCGGTGCTAGATATGTGGTGCTCTTGAGGGCCGGTTGGGATGGGCTTTGACTTGGTCGTGACTACAATTCGATCGAAATCGGACTTACTGCATGCAAAATGGGCGCTTTGGCAACGAACGACCGAATCCAATTGACGGCATGGAAGGGACGTAGAGACATCGCATTCGTAATTGAGTCATTGTGCGGTATGACCATAGGAAGAAATGTACACCTACTGATCATATTCGCTGAACGCTAGAGCCTTTCCATAGTGATAAGTGACATCTGTACACTAAGTGGAGCAGAACTTGAGTGGTTGGAGTGAATAACTCAGGCGGGTAAATCCGGAATATTGACGACTGACTATTTCAAGAGAACATGATTTTATACAAAACAGTGCCTCGTACCTGCAATCGCTTGGATCAGATTGTGAGCATCCCCATCATCTTGATAAGTCCCATAGCAAAGTCCCCCCCATCCTCCGCCCATCCCCTCTCCGGTCCCCACGTCGTCCTCTTCCCCCGATTCCTTGCCTCTTTCAACAGCTCCCGCATCAGCGGTGAGTCCTTCGACACAGACGGATACCCATCAAACTGCACTACCTCCAGCGATGGCACTTGTACCGCGATCTCGCTGAGCAGGTTCCGGCAGAAGTGCGTGTAGAAATCCTCATTCTTCCTGAAGCCGCGGAATATGTCGTCGGAGGCCGGATCGCACTCTACGAAGACTTTGAGCATCCGCAGCACCGTTGTGTCGCTGAGACCAAGCCGCGGGCTGACTTTCCAGCTCCCCGGTGGCGCGGTCCATCCTGGCCCCAGCCGCAGCTCGACCCTTTGTATAGCCGCGCGATACCGTGGCGGCAGACGCGAGAGGAGAGGCCGTTTGGTGTGGAAGAAGCGTCCATGGATTGGGAACAGACGGAAGGTGTTGTTGCCGTAGAAGACGCGGTAGGCTTCTTCGTGCATGCGGTGGCAGGTCAGGAAGAGCGCGAGGCGGGGAGCGATGCGGCGGTGGTTCGTGGGATCGAGGTCGATGGTCTTGGGGACGACGAGGCACAGGTCGTAGATGCGCACACGCAGCTCGCTGGGGAGGTCGAAGAAGCGAAATGGAGGGTTGCGGTCAGAGGAGGCGAGGGAGGTTATGGAGGTCATGGACGAATCCATCGCAATAGCAGACGGAGACACCATAGAGAATGGTATTGAGGATGGTGTCAGGTCTCTTAGCGACCGAGCCGACTACGCAGCCATCGTGGTGGATTTAAAGTAGGTCTCGCAGGATGTATCGTTTCTTACGGGAGTCGCAACTCAGGAACCCAATGGGTCTAGCAGCGCTTCTTGGGAGAACGAAGCATTGGTCTGCCCAGCTAATACAGCTCCAGGCCCATAGTGATTAGGGACCTGTAGCCAAAATTCCTGGGGCTTCAACTTTCACGATGGGAAGAGGAAGAGGCAGGGAGTCGTGAGCATCACTTTCTGTGGTGCAGCTTGGCGTCCACGTGACATACGTCAAGGTCATGTGACACACTCTGCAAGGAGCTAATAATAACTACCACGCGGTATGACACCGTCGTGGATGGAGCGTAATATCAAGTCGAATCGAATACACAGAAGCTCTAGATACGCCTCTTTAACTTCATTATTAATACTTAAGAGCGATTGCTCTTACAACATGAGACACTGCCAGTGGAAACACCGCTCGGAAGCCACTCGGCCGAGTTGTCCGAGGAATAGTTCCTCAAATGGCAGCGCGGGAGAAATTGCCTTTTTGCGAACAAATCCCCTGTCTCTTCTGCTTCAGCGAAGCACAAACATGCACGACCCGTCTATGGGCTCTGCGGAGCTACGAGGGCTTCTTCCCGACAGGTAAATATATATAGCTAGAGAACCTCCAGTTACGCCTTTAATTCTTCTATCCTCCTTAATCCTTCTTCCAATTGAGTCCTTCTACAGCACACAGTGATTTTTACGCAGTACCTCGTCCTTTCCCCATATCCATTCAGACATCGCTGGACACTCCTCAAAGCACAATGGGCAAGCCAGTCGTTCTACACCTTGGTGACGATATTAAATGGAACCATGAGCTCTACAAGCAGCTACAGAGCAAGTTCGATATAGTGCGGAGCTACAGCATGCCGCGGGAAGAGTTCAAGCAGGCGCTGAAGGAGAAGAAATTCGGCGACTTCGTTGCCATGTACAGGCCGTTCTGGAACACAGGAGGGGAGATGGGCAATTGGGATGACGAGTTGATGTAGGTGCATTCTCAATATCTATATCCAGGTGGTCTTGGCACCATGCATCGAGTGGAACTGGAGTGTGATCTATCCGCGTCGGTCGAGTCAAAAGTCATCCGTTCGTATCCGTCCAGGTGTATCAGTGGCTTCATGAATGTTGTCATTTGATCAGCAGGCTAACAGACCACAGCTCGCTGCTCCCCAAATCCTGCAAAATCTATGCCTCCGCTGGTGCGGGCTTCGACTGGGTAGACACGAAGAGGTTAGCACAGAGCGGTATCATCTACTGCAACGCTGCCGCCGCATGTACCGAGTCCGTAGCCGATGCCGCAATCTGGCTGATTCTGTCCACTTTTCGCGGGTTCTCCTGGTCCGCTCTCGCCGCCCGCTCCCTGGACGTGGAGAAGTTCAAGGATGCCAACAAGAACATAGCGGCCGTGACGCACAATCCGAACGGCAGCTCTCTTGCGATAATCGGCCTGGGGCGCATCGGTTACCGAATCGCCCAGAAGGCTCACCAGAGTTTCGAGATGAGGATCCTCTATAACGATATCCGACAAATGCCCCAGGAGATTGAGAAAAGTATAGACGCTACATTCTACGAAAAGCTTGATGACATGCTGGCTGTGGCCGACTGCGTTCTCGTAGCGACCCCGTTTGGTGGCGACAAAGTGCTCAAGGCCGCGAGCTTCAAGAGCATGAAGAAAGGTTCCAGGCTCGTCAATATCGCGCGCGGTAAGCTGATAGACGAGGAGGCGCTCGTCAAAGCGCTTGAGAGCAAGCACTTGGAGAGTGCAGGACTGGACGTGCACTACGACGAGCCGAAGGTGCATCCGAAGCTTGCAGCCATGAAGAATGTGGAGCTCCTCTCGCACACCGCCGGCGCCAGCGTAGAGTCTCACATTGGCTTTGAGAGGCTGGGCATGGAGAACATCCTGAGCTTCTTCGAGACCGGCAAGGCCGTCACGCCGGTGAATATGCATCTCCTCAATCAGTCGAAGTTATGAGTGGAGGAGTTTTGGATGTCTTATATGCGTCTTATCGGTCTCTCCGCGTTTTGTTGTTTGGTATACGGAGCATCTTACGGACCTGACTCACATTGAAGCTGAAAACTGTACGCATCTGGTTTAGCGAGACAGGTTTCTGTAAGCGCCGACACAAAAATCGAGCCAGCTACTTACCGTGATGTGGTCTTGCACTGCATCTACTGCAGATAAGACCAGTTGAAACGAGTCTATTTGTTGTTATTAAGCTTCTGCACTAATGGCACTTCACGCGGTTTTGAAAACGTCAAGCCTTAAAGTTTCTCACACAATACTCATGTTCGGCATGCACGAATGTCAGTCTCATCAAGAGTGAGCCCATCGATGTTGTTGACAGCCAGATCACAACAGACGTTGACAGGGAGAGACTTAGTGCAAGACGTTCGCCATGATGCTCGAAGAGCAGAGGGAAAGTTCTTAGCCGTTTGGTATAAATATGGCCCTCGGAACCCGAGCTGACAGAACATCAAGCAGCACATCATCCTTCATCAGTACTTCACATCAAACAGACGTCCATAGATCACAATGGTTTCCTTCAAGATCTCCCTTCCTCTCGCACTGGACGCGACTTACTGGGGCCACGGCCAAGTCAGTCGCACACGCCGCCCTGGTTTCCATCTTCGGCCCCGTAGAGACCTGGAACCCCGTCCGCGCCATAGACGTCAACCCCATGGCCACTTTCGAAGGCAAGCCCGTCAACTACTCCCTCATCATTGCCTACCAGCCTCCCAAGGCTGCCCCAGAAAGCAAAAGGGCAGACGTCCAAGCCCTTCTGGACCTCAAGGAAGAGACCAAAGACTCAAGCTAACGAAGGGCGAGGTCGATGAGCTGCTACAACTCCGGCAACCCGGGTATAGCAGAACCAGCTGTAGTCAGGCAAAGACGGCTTCTGTGGCGAGCTGAACCACAACGGCGGCCTCTCGAAGGGCGGGACGCATTGGCAACATCGTCTTCATCATGAGCGAGCGATGGGTCCTTCCAGCGCTTTACTGATCAGGAAAGGAAGAGTCGCCAGAGTTTTCTTCCAAGTTTGGGTCCGCGATGGCTTCGTCCGAAACTACAATAACTGCTACAATGCGCTTTGGGAGATTATCGTGTGCTGCAGGGGGAGAGACACGAATACCGCCGGCGGTTTCGTCTCGCAATACAACTCCGGCAGCATAGATGCGCGTATCGACATCGACGACTAGGCTTTTGGTGTGGGACTTCGGCAACCGTGATGTTTCCTGCGGCACCCTGGAAATGCGTTGTGTCCGAATTACATCAGCAGGTGCAGCGGAGCAGGAGCAGGTGGATGGAGTGTTCCTGAGTAGAGTTGCGGCTGGACTTCCCTTTCTCGCGTCTGGTCTTGGTCTGGGTTTGACGGGCTTTACTTGGAGGGCATCTTTATGTAATCTTTTTCTCCTCGCTCGTTATATGTTTTGTTGCTTTCTGTCCTTTCAGAAGTCTTAGAATCAAGTGATTTAGCCATAAAAATTGTGACAGTTGCATGTGGATAGTTAGATTGATCTCCCTCTAACCGAAATATATTTTGAACTTACGGTCAACGTAGGTTCTTTTCTACATAGCGGTTCGTCCGAATTTACGTCCCTATAACGTCGACTTACCCATTGGGGTGTCCGCAATTCTGAACACGTACTTGACAGCACTTGCCTTCCCATCTCTCAAGTTTTCTAACGCCTGCTGCACACCTTCCAGCCCGCCAGGCACCACTTCCTGCGGGTGAGGCTTGAACCATCCCTCCTGCAAGCCCAAACTGATGAACCGGAAATATACGTATCCGAAGTCTGGCGACTCCTTGTGCACGCTGCCGACAGAGGTTGTGCTATGCTCGATGTAATCCGGAATGTCCGAATAATCCCTTCCAGGCAGGACCAACGTGATCTTCCCGCCTTTCGCGAGGATTTTGGACATCGTCTGGAACGAACCCTTCTCAGAGATGGCATCGTAGCAGTGAAACAGCTCCTGTCCATTCAGCGCCTTCTTGATGCCTTCGACAACGGCGTCTGCCCCGTTCCGGTAGTCCACAATCGTATCCCCCTTGCTCCTATCGATCAACTTCTCCACGTGCGCCGCCCCTCTGCCCGCAACCGCAATGATGGGCTGAATATTCGACTTCCTCGCGAACTGAATCGCATACGACCCCACCGCCGACGACCCTCCATAAACCACCAGCGGAATCTTATGTGGTTCCTCGCGCGCATGCCAAGGCTCCGGGAGGCCGAGCCGCAGATACAAGCCCACGGCCACGGTCATAGCGGCGAGCGGAATCGCAGCGGCTTCCTCGAAGCTGGTCGTCTTGGGGATGTGGAAGGTGGTGTGCTGCCAGCTGAGCGCGTACTCGGCGTAGCTTCCGCCGGGCTTGGTCATCTCGTGGAAGGCGGCCACGCGGTCGCCGGGCTTGAACTCGGTGACGTTGGAGCCGACGGTGTGGACGACGCCGGCGATGTCGTCGCCTTGGTTTACGGCTATGTTCATCCATTGGGGAACCTTCCTGTTACGCGATTAGTACGGATAGACTGGTTCGATGCTGAGGCTTGAGCGCGGTGCATGGAGCTTGTCTGAACACTGGCGGGGCAACATACCAGTCCTTAGGATTCGATCCGCTGACGACAACCTTGGTGACTACTTGATCTGGACCTGGTTCGGGGATCGGAGAAACAACAATCTCGACCTTAGGGCCGGGATGAATAATGGCTTCCTTCATGGTGGAGCGTGGTCAAAATCGCTGCGACTTGAAAGTTGAATTCTCGAGGGGATGGTTAACGGCTGGAAGTTAGCCGCAGGGAGCAGCGTGCGTATATACATGGTGGAAGGCCGGATAGTTGTAGTTCGACGGCATCGCGCATTGCGTAATGGGCGATTCCTAAGCATTTGTGGGGTTGATGTTTTGGGGGTCGACCAAGGTGGAAGACTCGCATGAGATCATCTGCCGAGGCCGGGTCGGATCTTATCCAGATTAGCCAATTTTGCAGATATCCCATATCTGGAAACGACAATATGCTACTTGGCCATACGCATAGCATGTCCGCAGACCACTGGGCCGATTATGGCTGACCATGAGACGGTATACATCACTAATCAAGGACGTGTCGGTTGCTACGAAGATGGAGTGTAACTACAACGCCGCTCCAATGCGCCATCTCCTATATCTTAGCCTGTATATCGCCCGCAAAGTTCAGGCCCGCCTGCGCGCTCACTGTCCCGCTCTTCGTGAGCAGCTTCCTCCGCCTACCCCTACTAATCGGTTCATCATCGTCGTTTTCCCTGATATAGTATGCCCAGTCCGCAGTGGGATCGAGCTCCGTCTGACTATACCCATTACCCAGCCATGCATACCGGTTGCCGACATACTTGACCTCCCAGTCCTCGAGCCGCAGCTCCTGCAGCGCTTCGATGTAGTGGAGCGTGCTGCCGGGCCAGAGCGCAGTGATGGGACCGGTAGGGCCGTTCTTGTACCACGATCGGCACGGATCCGCCCAGACGGTCTGCTTCATGAAGTTGTCTTTGAACTCGATGAACTCCTTTACGGCTTCGGGCTTGGGGTGGAATGTGTGGATGTTGTGGGTCTGGTAGCGGTCGATGAGCTTCATCATATAGTCTGCTTGGCATTCTGCGACGTTCCGTCGTTAGCGTTTCCACGCTTCAACAGACATAGAAGGATGAAATAGACTTACCGATAGCGGAAAGCACAGGGCCATTGCCAATCGGACAATTCGGGCCCAAGAAGATGAGATAATTCGGAAACCCCGCAGCAGCAACACCAAAGTACGACTCCGGCGAATCTTTCCACTCGTCCTGGAGGTTCTTCCCATCAGGCCCTATGATGGGAAATCGCGGCTTGAACGTCGTGTCGAAACCAGTTGCACAGATGAGTACATCGACCGGATACTCCTGCCCATTGTCGCAGACACAGCCATGTTCAGAAATCCGCTCAATCTCGCCGTACACCACTTCGACATTCTCCTTACCCAGAGACTCGAGGTAACCGACGCCTGGCGTTAAGCGGCGGCAACCAACGTGCCACTGCGGAATCAGCCGCTCCTCGAGGTACGGGTTCTGTAGCTTGGAGATCATCTGCGACTTCATGTACGCGTGGGTGGTGCTGTTTGTTTGGCTGTCTTTTAGAAAGATGCCGAACTGGCCGTTAAGGCCTCGCTCGACGAACTTGCGATAGTCGGTCAGAACGCCGGGTTTGGATGAGAACTCGACCTTTTCGTGGTCGGTGAAGACGTGCTGCTCAAGGCCTTGGACTGGAGATACCCAGGTGGGCTCTCGGATGAAGGTTGTGACTTTCTTGACTTTCGGCTGGATTGTGGGCAGGACTTGGATGCCGGAAGAACTAGGAGGATAATCGTCAGCTTTAGTCCTTGAGCTTGTAGGAGGGGAGCTTACCCATTGCCAATGAGGCCAACGTGCTTCCCTTCAAGCTCGACATTGTCGTCCCAGTTTGCAGTATGCAGCAACGTCCCCTTGTAGTCCTTGAGACCAGGGATCGCAGGCCACCGCCAGTTGTTAAGGATGCCCGACGCATTGATCAGAATGTCGCAGTGGTCGTTGACTTCCTGGCCGTCTCTTATGTTGTGGACGCGCACATCGTAGCCCCCTTTTTGGTGGTTCCAGAACGCGCCGGTAACTTGGTGGTGCGTCTTGACATAGTCCCTGAGGCGGTATTTTCGGGCAAAGTTGTCAAAGTAATTGAAGATCTCTTTGCTGCTCGCATACACAGCGGACCAGTCGAGTTTCGGCTCGAAAGACCAGGTGTAATTGTGAGCTGGGACGTCGCAGGCGCATCTAGAGTTTGGTGCATCAGCATGTGCTGTATCCAAAGATTGGAGGTAGAGTGGAAATTGGGATGTCTCCAACACTCGGCGAAAAGAGTCCCACGCCCGCTTACCCCGGATATCGGTTCTCCCACCACGTCCCAGAGACCTCTGGATTCTTCTCATACACAACCAAGCTGAAGTTGTCGAAGTGTCTCTGCAGCTTATACGCCAGAAGGAGACCCGAGGCGCCCGCCCCTACGCAGATGATTCGGACGTGCCGCTCTGCGTGGATCGGGCCATTGAGCCGCCGTTCTGCGTCGTCATGTGGTGTTATCCTGCCAGGAACGAGAAAGTCTGCCATGTTTTGCTGGGAAGAAATAAAATAAAGGGTATCAAAGCGTGGTGACAGAGAAGCAATTCGGACTTGGATGTTTAAGGGCTAGAAGACCTTCATCTGGACTTATACACATCCCACCCCTCGCAGCCCGTACCGAGCAGCCCCGGAGAGCGGCTAGAAGCTCTCCGAGTCATGTTTTGCCTGACAAGCTGGAGAAGCTCCCGCGTCTCAAAAGGTGAAGATCTGTGGAGGAAGCTCGATTCATGCAGTCTGTGCGGAAATCCGCTGCAGTGTCGTGCAGCGACTTGCTGCGCAAGTGTGGGGTATCCCTGTTCGAGATGCGGCAGGAACGGAAGATAAAGCCGTCCCTGGAAAACCTCAGCCGTCTGCCCATGAGATTGCATGGTTTCCCTGTGCATTGCCTCTCAGCACTGATTACCTTACCTGGGGACTATCGGGTAAGGGGCCTCAGCCTTGCCAAATAGATCTATCTGTGACACACTGCACGGATACTTGGTAAATTGGACGGTGGACATAAACGTCTAAAATCCCAAGAATGTACAGCTGCGCTCGCATTGTTTACAGCCTTTACTTCATAACCACCAAGCTTTCAACAAGATTGTGGCAGGTAAAATATAGAAGCCTCCGAGAATGAAGAGTATTCACTCCATGACCAAGCATGTCGCACTCAGTGGAACTTCAGACCCTCTTTTCTCCCAAGGCACCGTCATCATGTTGTCCTTGTTCTGGCACATGAACCGTCTTGCCATGCATCTTACGAGCGATGTCGTCCGTCAAGTGCTCGCCGTAGTCGATGGTCAAGCACGCCGCAATGACAGCTAGAACTGCAAAGGCAATCACAGCGTACCACACGTACCTACGAGATGTCAGCGGCCCATCCACAACGTGAGCGAAGCCAGGGGTAAAGCTTACCGAAACGCATCAGCTGCTGCGCGGGCGTTCGCTGCAGCGACCGCAGCAATGATCTGGGGATTGATGCCCGGAACAAGGTTCAGAGTTCCAGTGGTCAGGTTGCCGAACAAGGGCACAAGAGAGGACTCTGGCAGACCACTTTCCAGCGCCGCGGGTGTCACGTAAGCGGGCACGAACTGCGTCATCTTGTTCGTCAGGACCGTTACGAAGATCGCCGTTGCAACAGCCGCGCCACCGCTCCTAAAATGCCGAGTCAGTCACTGTTCCAAACCAAATTTTAGCGGCAGCTTCGGGGTTGGAAACGCACCTGATACTCCCCAAAGCACCCAATGCGGCACCTATATCCTCAGACGGGCAAGCCAATGGCGCCAGCGCCAATGAGCAAGTTTCGATGATACCGACTGAAAAACATGCCATGAACATCAACGCGATGGCTTTCGTCTCGTCACCGGGCTGAATAGAGACCATGGAGGCTGAGAAAGCAAGAAGAGAGGCGCAGGAGCCAATGAGAATCCATCGGCTTCTCTTGATGTACTGGCAAAGTGCTCCGCCCACTATTTGGCCAAGCAGAGTGGCGCCGCCGATAACGCACTGTGATGGGCTAGTGTTAGCAGTATGAACAGGGCAACGCGTCATTAAAGAAAGGCTGCTGGGATAACTTACTGCTAGCCAGCCGTTATGCTCTGGCGTCCCCGGGAAGAGGTAGGCAATTTGTGAAGGCCATAGTACGTTCATACCTGAAGATCTCTGTCAGCAAGGCGTCAAAGCATCCAATGACGGGCTGGTCTTACTATAATACACGCAGGAACCAACCATAGCCGTAATGACCATTGCGAGGTAACCGCGAGACTTGAAGCTGAACGATGTTAAAACAAGACCACATCTGTCAATCCTGGGCCAAGCAACTTACAGATGAATAGGCAGCAGAGGATCACCGCGGTGGAAGTATGCATCTACCCATGATATTAGTAAGGACGGAGCAGAGATGCCCTTCCGTTGACATACCGTAAAGCACAAAGACGACCAGCGCTATAAAGCCGACCACTATGGTCGCAACGACATGCCCCGAGCCCCAAGGATAAACAGTGCCGCCCCAGGAGAGACCCATGATGAAGACGGCCAGGCCTCCGGTGAACGAAACGAATCCGACAAAGTCCATGCGCCTGAACTGCTCCATCTTGGACCGGTTCTTGTGCAGCAGATTAAAGTTAGGCGGGTGATAAAAGAAGTAAAATAGTATAACAGCAAGGCCAGCAACGATGATGTTCAGATAGAAGGACCATCTCCAGCTAGCTGCGGTATGGGCGGCCAGACTTTGCGCAATGACGGGTCCAAAGCAGGCGATCTGGAAACTGCTGGCGAATATGCCGACAACCCAGAGCGGTCTGTGTTTGTTGGGGACAAGTTCTGCAATCTGCAGTCGCGTATGAGTATCTACTCAAAGGGTTTGCGGAGAGCATTACGTACTGCAACGGTGAACGATATCTGCACTGCTCCAGCGAGCCCACCAAGGGTGTTGCCGACAATGATTGCTTCGACGCGGGAGGCAGTAGCGTTAATGATGCCCGAGAGGAGAGCCAACCCATTTCCGAGGACGAAGAACCAGCGGCGGCCGAAGATGTCTGAGAGACGACCAACAATGAGGAAGCCAACGCTGAGACCTAGGGTATAGGCCAAGGCGACCCATGTTATGTTGGCGGATGGACCAATATCTGCGTTGATAAGTAGCAGAGAATTGGATGGCATAATCCAACCTAAGTAGTTGGATATGTTTCCAAGGCACAGTGCCTGTGTTCGTAAGCTTCTGATATGCTGCCCAGGAACCTATACTCACAACGACGGTCCCAATGAAGCCGGGGCTGTAGTAATAGTTCCGCGGCAGATTTTTACCTAGCGCATCCTCATCAATGGCAAAGGTCTCGGTTTGAATGGCGATATGGTCGCTCCGGTGCGACGGTTCGGAAACCTCATGTTGATGCACAGTGCCTTTGGCAGACGTAGCCATGCTTCCGAGCTTGATGCCAAGGAAGTTACCAGAATAACGGCAATACAGGCTTAACAGAGATGCTCAAAGATATTATTCGGTTCGCGAGCTCAGCTCGCCGGACCTTATGCCTGTTCTCATCCCGGCACCGCCAGGTACGATACAGTGGTAGGTCCCAGTGTCTGATCTAGACCTGCACCTCGCATGAAGCACAACTGGAGCCTCGAGTCATTGCTCGCTTGTTCCGCTGACCAGATTGATTCAGAGCAGGCAGATGACCATGGATTCGGATGTATACAAGGCGGTCCCCAGAAAGTGCCGGATGGCCCCCCCGGCTGCATACGGCCAATGGCAAGATCAATGTGACGCAGCGCTGTGATCTGAGTGGTTTGCTTGAGAGCGGGAAGCTGGGGGGGCATCCGGCCCTTTCTGGGGACCCGCCTTGTAAATGCCGTGCAGGCTACGGAACCGTCCAAGATCAGTCATATGAGACACTTCGAGGCGCAATGCTGAATCGCTGGAATCCCCCAAATCAGGCTCAGGCGCTTGTCCAAGCCCCGTCTCGTGTCCTTGCTCTTTCGGAGTCCACGCCGTGGTGCGCTGGGTGGTGCAGGAGGAGGTTGGAGGAGAGGGGACGTTCAGCCAGGTTCGGTTGCGGGGCATGCAGGGAAAATGATCTCCGACTCGTTCCCCAGCTCTCCCGCAACGCACGGGGAGATGCATTCGAATTGGGTCGGGATTGCAACGAGATTTGCAATACTAAATATGGTAGTAGGGACCTCCGTGTGACGTTGGTCGCGATGTGTGTGCGAGGAGCTGCTCGTTTGAGCAAACACACTCATTCGATCAAATAAAGCCTGAGGGGATTAGGAATATGGCGACATTATTGAAGGGCACTGCCTTTATAACAGGCGCAGGATCAGGTGCGTAAACACTGATTTCGCAACTTCGAACCCAGCAATGCCATAATTTTAATTACTTTCAACGAGCAGGCATTGGGCAGTATACCGCATGGGCTTTTGCGAAGCATGGTGTCAAACGTCTCGCCTTGAGCGATATCAACACCAAGGCGTTACGGACGACTGTCGACGAGCTGAAGAATCGACACCCCGATGTCGAAGTCGAATCATTGGAGATGGACGTTGCCGATGAAGGATCCGTGGAGTCAGGCCTTTCAAGAACCGTGAGCGCGTTCGGCAGCCTCGATATTGCGGTCAACAACGCAGGAGTTGGCGGTCCGATGAAGCCCACAGCAGAAGTCGCAACGGACGAGTGGAAGAGGCATTTCGACATCAACTTGACCGGACTCTGGCTGTGCGAGCGCGGTGAAATCCAGCGCATGTTGAAACAGAAGTGAGTAGCGGGGGCCAAGAAGGCAAAACAATGCTGACCACGAGCAGCAACCGCGGTCCTCGCGAAGGACGAGGCACAATCATCAACGTTGCATCTATGCTTGGTCTTGTGGCCGCATCGCCAACAACACCAGCAACTGCCTACGTAGCGGGGAAGCACGCGGTCATGGGCCTCACGAAAACAGACGCAGTAATGTACGCTCCGCATGGTATCCGCATAAACGCCATGTGTCCCGGTTATGTGGAGACTCCGCTGCTCAAAGCTGCAACAGCCTCCGGCATTATGGACGGTGAAATCAAGAAGACGCCGATGGGCAGGCTGGCGCAGATGGAGGAGATTGCAGACGCTATTGTCTTCCTGGCGTCTCCCTTCAGTAGTTTCATGTGTGGCGCCGGGCTGGTTGTAGACGGAGGCTTTACAGTTCAATGAGAAGACTTTGCTATGTGGTAACACATGTCAAAAGCGTGTCACTATATCATTGAGGCACTCAGATGATGATTGACGGTTGACGCTAAAACACCGCCCCTTGACAAGTTTCCGAACCGCCTCTATCAGTTCTGCACACCTTCAATCTCAATGCTTGATTGGATACTCCTCGATCGCGCCCATCGGTCAAGCATTGCTGAACGGGAGGCGCAAGGGGGTATCAGCTTTTGGTCCCCTGCGAAAACTATTAGCGCTATGATCTTCAGCGGTCTGCATTTAGATTGAAATTCTTACGACGACTCAACTCGGTTACTGCGCGGTTGCAACTCCCTTCCGAGTCCCTTAAGGCATTCGCTTCTTGACATGGACGGCCATGATCGGCTTCCGGAAGGCTATTACGTCTTGCAGCAACTGAAGGAACACAACTAGGATTGCCTAGTGCGCTCGATTTGCACTTCCATCCAGGGTGATATGTAACACTCGGATATGGGTTGCGTAACTCAGGAGGCTCCTTGGATTTCAGCAGTAGCGATATCACCCTTCCATGATGCCAACAAAACCCCTCGGCGAATTTGGGAAATTATTGAAGCTTCCTTGGTGGGTTGGAAACCCATCCAGATCAGTCGTCTGCATGCCGTTCGCAGCAGGTGGATTTTTCCAGTCTCTCCATTCATTGTCAGCAAAGGTCATGTAGTCAAGGTGCGAGTTGTCGTTGTCTCCGTTCATCCCGTTCAGCTCCGGAAAATGGATGTTTGCAAGATGAGAGATATCATGTGTGTTCTCACTAACATCCGTATCAGCGCCCATCCATGAGTTGCGCATCAGACCTGGGGTGGCAAGGCCAGTGCTTGATGTAGGTAACGGATGATCCATTGCAGTAACGAAGTCCCCAGCTAGTGGAGGCCATGTGCCGAATTCGCTACGCGGCGTTATCATCACGAAGCCATCAGCTTGGCTTGACTCTGACTCGACTTTTCTTTGGAACTGCGGAGGGCCCATGGAGTGCAGATTCTTAAGGTTGAGGTTCAAATTGTTGGTACCCATACTGTGGGAGCGGGCATTCTTGATCGGCCTGGATTTAGTGGTATGACGTCTCTTGAAGGATGCTTGCTCCTGTTCGTCGGCTGCACTACTCCGGCGCGCTGGCACAACAGCGCTCATCCGCCGATTGTTTCGTTGACCTGAATCACTGGGACCCTCGCGTAGTTCGGCCATAACAGCTTGGAGCACAACTGACATGCGTTCAGCGGGCTGGTAGGCATGGGCCATATCTTGGAGTGCTGCGGAAAGACACTCAAGGTACTGCATGTTGTTATTGCGGTCACTCGAGTCCTTGATGAAGGCCAAAGCAGCCACGAGAGCTGTGGCGGCAGTTCCCTTTCTGATCGTCAGCTAAATTCGTTGGCTCCGCACTCCAATGACCACGTACCGCATGCTGCATGCCAGTGCAGAAGATCATTTTCGTGTCAAAACGCCGACGGTGTTGCCAGAAGATACGGGCAACCCGAATTGCATGCTTGGTGCAAGTTGCGCGAGATAAGGCAGAGAAGTGATTCTCGGGACCATTGTCCTCGGAGTCTGAGCCACTTGACTCTTCATATGTCGCAAGAGGTCGGTGCAATAGTATGAGTGCTGAATGGTACTGCTGGTGCAGCAGGAAGAAAGAGAACGGCGCGGTCTCAATGTTCGCTTGCGTCCAGCGGAGAGGTTCCGGTAATCGGGCGTACCAGTTGTTCAACTCGCGGTCAAGCGCTGCGATACGAAGATGGGCGTTACGGTCGACGCTTGCGTTGGTTTGGTAGTTGCTATCAGTGTTTTCGGTGATTTTCCCAGCCAGTTCCATGAGATCAAGCAGCGCCTGCGTTGCAGTTAACGTCATGCTTGCTCGGGGGTTGCCAAGAACACTTACCTCATAGATTTGTGTTTCGAGGCTTTTCTGGGGCCCAGATGGCTTGCAAGTCCCGAGTCGCTCGAACTGGTTTGTCAAATTGTAAATCTCAAGGTCAGAGCTCTGCATAATCGCAGCACGTCAGCACAATGCCGAAGAAGGCATGGGTCAAACGGGAGCAGCTATACCGCGTACCTTCATGCTTGTTGGTCGGCCAAGGAAGAGAGCCCAATACTTATCGTAGATAACGCACGCCCATAAAGTCATACGGCGAACTTCTACTTCCCGCTCTGGCAGGTTGGAGGAGCGGGTATCCAGGTGGAGGCCAATATCGAAAGCCAGTCGGACGGCCATACCTGCATACAGCCAGCCAAGGTTGTCTCGACCCACCCCACATTCAAGGTCCCCCAATATAAGAAGCGCTGAAATCAGTGGGATTCCGCCGGGCCGCTCGAGCTCATACTCAAGCATATATTTGGCTTCCCGATGCAAGGTACTCTCTCTTGCAGGTAGAGCAATTCTTTGAATGTCTGGCCGACTTTTGTCGGCGTATCTGTATCCCATCGCCAGGACGCAAACATGCAGGAAGGCTGAGTAGAACTGCGTTCTGCCGCTCTCTTTGTCCTCTTGAAAAGCGTAGCGATGGAGCACGTGCAGCACTGAGTTGTAATTTTGCCAGTAGAGGTCGAGTAGATAGTCGTGCGTCTCGATTGAGAGGAACCTTATGGCTTTCTCCGCTCTTCGACTCTGTTCCAGAGACTCCCGGGTCTCTTCTGAGATGGATCCATATTCGGAGTGCACATGACAGTTCGTGGTGGGGCCAAAGTAACGGAGTCGACCGCTGAGCTGGTCAAAACTGAGATGACCTCTAGTTGACAGCAGTCTTTTGACCATCCCCTCTTTTCTCGGCGCAATGAGGACTTGTGGAGATGCAGAAGACTCTGTTTCTTCCCCACGATGGCTGCTGTTGTCCAGCTCCACCTGATCCAGCTCAAGGAAGTCGTCTTGCTGGCTTCCAGGCGTCGAGTTATCTGGGTTGCTTGGAGGTGCGGCCGGCTGCGTCTGCTTCCTTTGGGGTGATGTCTCTTCGTCTTGTGGTGCGCCGGTCCGTGTCTGAGGTGGATGACTTGCGGGCGGTGGCTCGGCGCCCTTCTCTCTAAGCATGTCCTCCAACAGAGATACGCGATCGGTCAAGGAGCATACGTATGCGCGAGATATCGGCCTTGATCATGTGTCAGTGGCCGGCAAACGTCCGTACGGAAGCCAAGTAACCTACCGCCGCCGTTCATCGTCGTTCTTGATGATGCACTCTACACCAGATCGCTTGCACTGACTGCACTCAGACTCTCCAGGAGGCACAACACACTAAAGCATGTCAGGGCACTGGGACTTGATCGATCAGTTCTCGAAACGTACCCGTATCCGGCGGTCTCGACAAGACGCACAAGCAACAGAGGCTCGATGCCGCGATTTCTGACGCTTGAGCCCAGAGGGAGGAGCTGAGTCCGTCTGCTGTCTTTCTTCTGGCTCTGCCGCAGCTTGCCCTGCAGGGTTGTTGGCGTTCTGCGTGTCGACCTGCATGGCGATATTCGTCCGTGACTTCGGGCCTCGACAATACCACAATATCGCTGAATAGCACAGGATGTTGAGTAAGGGAAAGGATAACAGGGAGCTAATTCAATGGAGCTCGATATCTAGAATCAAAGATGGCGGCCAAGGCGTGCCATTGGGTTGGCGTGAGCTGGAGCGAATCCCGCCCTCTTCCACCAGGCTAACGCGCTACTGCGGGGTCCCCGCGGGGGGTTGAAGGGTTCGCGATCGGATCGACAGGAATAATTACTGAGTTTCAGCAGCCTTGTCGGAGCATTGCAGTGAGAACCGTGGAGACGATCCGGCCCCTCTTGACTTACATACTCGCAGTGAGGGAAGTGCCATAGCCTTTCTTGAGCCCTCAAGCGCTGCTAGCGACTCTCAAGGGGCTCCCGCGCGACTTGCATAAGGCGCTGCTCGAGACGGGGAGGGCACGCGGTGCGGTTAGGGGCAGGGGATTGACCGCGAGTCATTAGGAGGATTGCATCGAGTCATGTACGGGTCTTCAGCTCCCCCCACACGCGGGGAGATATTCGCGTATGCGCGGAGTGTATCCGAGGTTTCAGGTACATCTAAGTACCTTACTTTTCAACACCAGGGTCCAAGATCCGAGTCGTGCACTTGCCACTTTCGCCGTATCACCCTTGGTAGAATCCAGTCTGGACGCTGGACATGCAATATGATCAGCGATGAATGCGAGGAGCTGTAGCGGCAAAGACTACAATGCTTTTCTCGGACATGAGGGTTGAACGCCGATGATGTGGCGTTGCGGGGTTGATTGAGCACGGCTGGGCAGGCTGAAGTGTTATCAGGATCGGCTGACAACGCGGAGGCAAAGGCCGTTCGGTGCATCTGTGACCGTCCCAAGGCTCTCTCGTTCACTGGCAAGCGCAACAAGTAAATAGACGCCACAGAGCATAGCTGAAAATACAGTGAAACTGGAATGAATCAGTTGCTGGTCTAGATGGTATATACATGCACCACACGATGCCACTCAATAACTGAAGTCCAAACAGATTCTTGAGCGAACAGTCCGATGTTGATTTCGCCGCCTCAAGAGTAAGCGAAGACAGCAGCAGGCTGCCAAAGACCGAGTATTGGAGTAGTCCCACGCTCAGTCTACATCCCATTCATGATCTGAGTTCCTGATGTACGTGCTCAGTCCGTGGACATCTTTCGTTGTCGAGGCCTTCACTTCGCCGTTACCGAGGTAGGCGAATCGGTTCTTGTATCTGTATCGGATGATGTAATCCTCGAAACGTGGCTTCTTAATCGACTTGAGGAAGTGAATGGTCTGGAGCATTGTTCGGTTAGCACTCATGAGTTGCAGAGCATCACGCTCAAGGGGAAATCTTACCGGGCCCGGCCATAGATAAATGCGGTTCTTGATCTTGCCATCCTTGAACCACGATCGGCACTCCTCTTTCCAGACGGTGTTCTGATGGAACGTATCGAAGTGAGCATAGATCTCGTCGAGTGCTTCTTGTGACACCTCGATGGCCTTGATGTGCTCGGTCTGGATTTTCTTCATCATTTGGACTGCATATTCGATCGTCGTTTCTATCGAAGGCAGTAAAGTGCCATTGCTCCACGTTGCTCCAGGCCCTACAATTGTATAGTAGTTCGGAAAGCGTGGTGCTGATACACCCATGTAGAGATTAGGCCCATTGACCCAGTCTTCATCGATTGATTTGCCAGCTGCGTTGATGACCTTGAAAGCCGGTTTGAAGGCGACTTTGAAACCGGTAGCGCAGACGAGGATGTCCATCTTGTGCTCAACACCGTCGTTCGTTACAATACCCTCAGGAGTGACCTTCTGGACGCCCTCGAAAACGGGCTCCACGTTGTCCTGCACGATGGCCTCTAGGTATCCATCGCCAGGTGATATCCTTCGGCAGCCAGGTGACCACTGCGGTATAATGAAGCTCTTAAGCTTCTCGTGACCTGGTCCCATTCTCCGGTGCATCTCTTCGGTGATCACTTGTCGGAAGTGGTTCGACATGTCCGAACCTTGCAAGAACATGCCAAACAAGCCGTTGATTTCCGCTTCGATGCGCTTCCGGAAGTCGAGGTGGTAGTCTGGATCGTCACGGAACCGTTGCTTCTCCTCCTCTGAGAAGGTGTATTGCCGCTGACCGGGATTGACATCTTGCCCTGGAATCTCATTAGCGACTACAGTAACCCTTTCAACGGGCTACGTACCCTTCTGAAGGTCGTTTTGAAGAGCTCCTGCGCCAAACGGTGGGCTGATCCATGTTGGACTCCTCATATAAACCTGCACCTGTTTACAAATCTTCTGTAATTGCGGGACGATCTGCACACTCGTTGAACCTGTGCCGATTACACCGACTGTCTTGTCTTTGAAGTCGACCGTATGATCCCAGCACGCCGAGTGCATGAGAGGTCCTTTGAAGCTGTGCAAGTTTTCTATGTCAGGCCATTTCCACGAGTTCAGGATACCTGTGCCGTTAACGAAAATGTGACACCAGTCCTCTGATCGCTCTTTGGTCTGTGGGTTTTCAATAACCCTATACCTAGTCAGTCACCGCGCTTTGGTGGTTCGTTGGACAAGTGGGAAGCCTACAGGTTCCAGATCCCTTGCTCCTCATCCCACCTTCCTTCAACGACCTTTGCGTTGAGCTTCATGTACTTTTTGCTTCCTGCTTCGGTCAGCACACTCCGACACACTAGGATCTCCGCTTCCCCTACCATGTCTCTCCGCAAAGTTCTCGAAATACCCTTGGATCTCCTTGCCCTGCGCGAAGAAGTGTGTCCAGTCCGGCTTCGGATCCCACGTAAAGCTGTAGTCGTGTGCCGGGATATCACAAGCAACACCAGGATAGGTGTTTTCGTACCATGTCCCGCCGAACATGGGGTTCTTCTCAAACAGTGTCAACTCCCATGAGCCTGCCTCCAACATCTTTTCCATCTTGTAGGCAACGCATAGCCCCGAGGCACCTGCGCCAGCACAAGCTACGCGCAGCTTCCTGGGCTTGGAGTGATATTGGTTGAGTATCTGGTAAGGTCCCTCGGGCGTGGCCTCCGGGTATTCGGACTCGGGCGCTATGCCGTTGACGCCATTTACGATGCTGGGCATCTTGGAAGGCGACATTGCGAAGGGATGGTCACGCTCTCAGCGTATAGTTACTGGCTACTCTCTTGATATGAAGTATGGTGAAGATAAAATAGACTTGGGGTGGGAGTTGCACGAGTACAATGGTAATTATCAACTGTGATCTTGAAAGTGCAAGTAAGCTCAAAGGCATGCCACACTATGAAAGAAATACCCAGCAGACGTTCAGCTGGAGGGCTTTAACCGTGTGCCGGAAGCCACATACTTAGCTCTTCCCCAGTCCGGGCACAAGACCATCTCGGCGGGGTCCAGACAGAGCCGCCATGCTTTCCCGTCCGAGATCGAAGAACGATTGGCGAAAGCATTACCATCTCGGATGCGCATGTTGCAGCCCAGCCGCTCTGATGCAGGAGGTGGATAGAGGACGCGCCGGATATGCATACGCGACAGCTCTCCGCCGATCGGAAGGAGCCCAGACGGTTTCCTCAAGAAACGTCACGCAAAAAATGTGCTTACGTGTGCCTTGCCCCTGTCCCTTCTCGGTTGCTGTTGACCGAGTCCGGCCCGTCGGTCAAGCATTTTACCATGCTGCGAGTAATTTCAGGCTCGAAAGTTTGCCAGTCTTGAGTCATTGCACAGATACCGGGCTGGTGAGATACATTGCGGAGAGGGACAGCACGCTATTCACTACAATTGGAAGTCGCAAGAGCAGGAATTTGGGTTGCTTGTATTCAATCGGCAAATTGGCTTGCACCAGAGTAGTTTAAATTCCAGTTCTTTCATCACTGCTAATACACTTCACAGCCTGGCTTTGACTTTACCCTCGAGTGCCACTGCATCGCGTTTGGCCCATTCCCTGATGATTTTACGCATGATCTTCCCGCTGGCAAGCTTCGGTACCTCGTCGACAAACATGATCCCACCGACTAATTGCTTGTGCTTAGCAACTTTCTCCTTCATCCATGCATGTATCCTCTCTTCCGTGAGGCTGCCTTTAGCGGTATCCTTCAGGTGGATGTAAGCTCTGGGCCACTCCTCACCGTGCCTAAGAACGATCAGCTTAAACTTCAAGTGGGTCATGAGGTGTATACTGACAGTGTGATGCCGCAAACGGCTGCGTCCGCTACCTCGTCGTGTTCAAGTAACACAGCCTCGAGCTCGGCAGGTGCGACTTGCAAGGCATTCACTTTGATCAACTCCTGAATTTGTCAGCACCCGAGAAGCATAGAATATCCAGTACCTAGCATCACTCACCTTTTTGCGGTCAACAATCCAGAACCAGTCATTCTTGACGACAGCAACATCGCCCGTCTTTAACCACCCGTCAGGGCTGAGAGCCTCCTTCGTCGCTTGCTCGTTCCTCCAATATCCAAGGCAGACCTGTGGGCCACGAACGTACATCTCGCCAGGCTGACCTGGAGCCACCTCTTTGCCATCGTCGTCTAACAGCATGCACTCAGTGTTTGGATTGAGCAAGCCAACACTGCCGGAGCTGGACAATCGTCAGCAAGAGCATTCTCCTTGCGTGCTCAACCACATACTCATCATTTACACCTCCAGGAACATGATGACCACTGCATGTAACCTCTGTCATACCCCAGCCTTGGCAGACGACGACGTTGAACCTTCTTGATACACTGTTCTGGAGCTCCTTAGATAGCGGTGCTGCGCCGCAAAGAACGTGCTTGATGCTGCTTAAATCGTACTTCACGGTCTCCGGCCGTTTGTCCAGCATTACCAATATCGGCGGCGCCACTTGTAGATCAGTGATCTTGTATGTCTGGATCACACGGAGAAAGTCTTCGTAGACGAATTGTCTCATAATGTACACTGGCACGTGTAGCTTGACGTTCATGAGGATTGTATAGCATTGGCCATAAGCATGGTAGAGTGGCAGGAATCCAATCCAGCGTTCGAGTGGTTTGTTGTGGGCTCCATAGGGTCTCCGATCGTAGCGCATAACGATGGTCTGCTCGATATTCGCAATTAGGTTCGCGTGGCTGATACTAACGCCCTTCGGTAACCCAGTAGTGCCTGACGAGAAATTCACGGTTGCTACTGTTTGCAAAGCTTCTTCCTCGGACATGCGATGCCATGAGTATCTCTCGCCTTCTTCTGCCGTTCCAAGCATACTTCGCCAGTCCTTGACACCGTCCATGGGAGCGTTCTCTTCGTCCGAGAACAGGAATACGCGGCCCTCAGGCAGTCCCGCTTTTCGAGCAGCGGCGACGGCTGTCTTCGCTAGCGTTGGATGGGACAGTATGACTGTCGCACCCGTATTTTTTATTTGATGCACCATTTCTGATTCGGTACGTTAGCTACATGCTCATCAGCTTCAAGCAGTTCGAGACGCCCCTGAGCTTTACGGCGTGTTTCCAGGCTCTGTCCTTACCTGAAGCGGTGTATACGGGGTTTGCTCCGCTGAAAACCCGCCCTGAACCTACAATGCCCAGATACGCAACCGGCACAAAGATGTGATTTGGCGTGTGTATCATAACCACTTCTCCAGGCTTCACGCCAATTTTATCCAAGCCCACGGCAAGCCTCTTGACCCAGAGCAGAAGCTGTCTCGGACTGAGAGAATGCCGTGGGTTGCTGGAATCGAGCCATAACGGTGTATCAGAAGGAGTCGTGTTCAGCGGAAAGAGGTACGTTAGTATATCGGTTCGCGGGATATCGAGGCGCGGATACGGGGACTTGAAAGGCATTGTGTATGTGTGTACAGGTACCGTCTTCTGCTTGAATACAATCGCTGTGCGCGCGTGCTATGCGCCGCACCGCATAGGACGGTCAGCTTTTTGTCCATAGCTACCCTGGAAGCCAGTGATGATGCCGCTAGTGGGATGTGGAGGCATTGCCGGAGTCTGGGGTAGCCTCGGCCGGGGGTTCAACGCTGTCCAAGCTCCGGCTTCGGGAGTGGAAAAGTACTCCCAGCTCCAGCCATGGGCGGAGCTCAGTCGCGATGGAAGTCATCATGGCTCCTGGATATACAGCGACGATACACGACGCTGCCCTCGCTCGCTCTACTAACACACGAGGCAATACACAATGTCCGAATTCAACCTTGACGTCAATAACCTCTTTCGTCTCGATGGGAAGGTCGCCTTGGTGACAGGAGGTAAGCCGTGGCCTCACCGTATCATGACGCGTGTTAATCCCATTGTCAGGATCGCGAGGACTCGGCCTCCATGCTGCTACAGCATTTCTGCTTGCTGGCGCGAGAAAAGTCATTATAACCGCTCGGAAAGCGGCTGGCCCTGAAGGGATCGATCAAGCAGTCGAGAAGCTGAACAAGCTCCCCGGTATCCAGGGTCAAGCTATTGGCATACCAGCAAACGTTGCAAAGGTCGAAGATATCGAGAGCCTGGTGAAGGAAGTCCAGAAGACAGAAGATAAACTGGATATACTCATCGCCAACGCCGGAGCAACATGGGGAGGCCCATTCGAACCTACACCAGACTGGTCGTCCCAGAAAGTCCTTGATTTGAACGTTCGAGGGGTATTCAATTGCATACGGCTGTAAGGTGTAGCTTATCTTAGTGGCCTTTCGCCGCTGACTTACCGCCAGCTTCACGCCCATGCTCGCGAAAGCCGGGACGCCTCAGGATCCCTCCAGAGTAGTCATCGTTAGCTCCGTTGCAGGCTCGACCGTGCCACATGTAGGAGATCATGGTACAATCATGTATTCTGCCTCAAAGGCCGCTGCGCACCACCTGGCGAGAAATCTCGCCGTTGAGCTGGGCCCACGGAATATCACCACCAACACGGTTGCACCAGGATTCTTCCCGTCAAAGCTCGCGAACGGACTCATAGATATCTTGGGCGGTGATAAGGAGTTGAACGAAGCAAACCCGCGAAAGCGGCTAGGAAAGCCTGAGGACATCGCTGGGGTTATGCTCTTCCTGTGTTCACCCGCAGGCAACTACATGTAAGTACCGGCGTATTGCCTGCGTTCCTTATGACAATTACTGACTACAAGCCTAAGAAACGGAGAGGATATCGCGGTTGACGGTGGTGCTCGATTGGCGCATGGACGCTTGACGAAGCTATGAGATATATTGCCAATATAAACCCTTGTGCCCTTCTAGTCTCAGACGCAACACCTATGAAACTGCGAGCATGCTGCGTCTCCCGAATATGTATCGTAGCGCTGTGATTTTAACCATCTGCGGTTTCTAGTAACGATTCAATTGTTTGAATGAAGTAGCCTTTCACCTCATACATATCAGCCTGTACTACTGCTGCGGCAACCGGAAGATAAGATACCTAGGTACCGTTCAGCATCTCTTATAGCTTACACACGGTACGTTTCGTCATACTAGAGCGGTTACAGGCTACCTAGCCGATCTCGGCAGCTGTGCAGAGCATTCCAAGCCACGAGCTCTTGTCAATCAGTGAGCGATCTGGATCTGGATAAGAATTTGTTTCCAAGCTAGCAGTAGGCCATATCAACACTTAAGTCAATCTTTCGGACACCCCTGTCGAAAACGAGTCAGAAAGCGGCCCTGTCAGAATGGTCCCCGCTAGCGCAAACGGCCGGGCGGGGTGAGCTCTCGGGAGCTTTTCCTGACCTCCAGCTTTCCATCTGCAGGCAATCCACCAGCCGTTAGTGCCATTGCTTGCAGCAAGATGGCGAGGATGGGAAGCGGAGTTTAGGCAGAGTGGCCTCGCCCTGAGTAAGAGTGCCGAATACCGCTGGGTAAGATCGGATGTTCCATCCAGGCTGTTTCTTCGACGTGGCCAAAGACTCGAACATCCTGGGGTTGGCCGGGTATTCGGCGATCATTTTACAGCTAGCGGTTGAGCTGCGAGCATAGCTATGAGCTGTTATGCACTTCAGTTTCTTATCGTCAATACGTTTTCTTTCTACTTGTGATCTCTACTTCTCTGCGTCAGTCACGGCCTCAATTCTGTAGAAGCAAAATGGGCAATCTTGTAGCTCCCACCGTGACTGTTGCCTTCATCTTGGCTGTTTGCTATGCCGTGGGCTTCGTTGTTTACCGTCTCTACTTCCATCCTCTCGCAAAGTTTCCAGGGCCGAGACTCAATGCTCTCAGCTCGATACCAGGCATTTACTGGCTGCTCAAGGGTCGTCTGCCGTTCGTGAACCACGAGCTGCACAAGAGATATGGTCCGATTGTTCGTGTGTCGCCAAATGAGCTCTCCTTCGCCTCCGCCCAAGCATGGGAAGACATTTACGGCCATCGCCAGGGCCAGACAAACATGCACAAGGACCCGATTCACGTCGGTTCAGTTGCTCCTCTCCCAGGAGTGACAACCTTGACCATGGCGGACGACGCGAACCATGCCCGTCAACGGCGAGCACTAGCCTATTCATTTTCGCAGAAAGCGCTATTTGAGCAAGAGGACATCGTCAACGGCTACGTTAGCACTTTCATCTCGAAACTGCGAGTCATGGGCGAACATGATGAGGAGTTCAACCTGGTCAATTGGTTGAACTTCACCACCTTCGACATCATCGGCGATCTAGCCTTCGGCGAGCCGTTTGGCTGCTTGTCTGCCGGCAAGTTTCAGGAGTGGGTGGCATTGATTTTCGAGACCGTTAAGGTGGGAGCGATTGAGCAAGCTACACGTCGCTTTGCTACCGCTGGCTCGCCGCTGCAAAATTTCCTCCTCGGCTTGATACCGAAGGAAGTTCGCGCGAGACGAACCAACCATCTCGAGCAGAGCAGGGAGAAGGTACTGCGGCGTTTGGCGAACGAGAACACTCAGCACAAGGACTTTATTTGGTACATTATGAATAAGAACAAGCATGACCTCAAGCAAGACGAAATCATCGTCAATGGAGCCTTGTTCATCGTCGCCGGCAGCGAAACCACCGCCAATGCTTTGTCCGGGATCATCGCTCGACTACTCCGAAACCCTGACAAGCTTGAGAAGCTCACCACGGAGATCCGCGAGAACATCAAGTCCGATGCAGATTGCACTTCAGAGAACTTCGGAAAACTCCCATATATGGAAGCCTGTCTTGAAGAGGGCCTCCGCATCCATCCGCCAGTGCCAGCAGGCCTGCTTCGAACCGTGCCAGCAGGCGGGAGTCTAGTCGATGGCCACTTCGTTCCTGAGGGCACGTCGGTTGCTGTGGGCGGCTATGCGGCATCACACAACCCGGCCAACTTCCGGGACTGCGACTCGTTCATTCCCGAGCGGTGGCTCGATGATGCATACTCCACGGACGTCAAGAAAGGCGCGCAGCCGTTTTCGCTTGGGCCGAGAGGCTGTATTGGGAAGCAGTAAGCTACTTTAAATGTTTGGCTGTTTTGCAGTATCCGTTGCTGATGCTCACGTAGCCTGTCGTACATGGAGATGCGCCTAATCCTCGGGCGCTTGCTGTGGAACTTTGACCTCATCAGCGTGGATGGCGCTTGGCAGTGGGACCCGGAAGGTGATATGAAGAACATGCGGGCCTTTTTAAGTATGTGCACTCTTTCAAACCCGGTTGACTCACCGCTGACTATTTCACAGCCTGGGAGAAGCCAAGTCTGAACGTCAAGGTCCGCGACCGCTTTGCTAAGGCGCAGTAAGGGGGGCTGGGTGATGGGAACAGCTTGCGAATAGGTCTGTTCGTGGTACTGACGCTTCATCTGGGAAAGCGCATTCGAGGGATGCCTCGCCGCGCGTCAGTTGGATCGAGGGATGCTAAAGAAGGTTGGTAACTAGTCTATCCTCGTGTGGGTTTACTGGTGCTGTCGATGCAGTCATCTGCTGGTTTCTCGATGTTGGGTTAGAATTGGATGCAGGATTATCAGGCCCGTTCTTTACCCGTCTTGCATCCTACCCCGTGTTCCTACAACGTCCTTAAATCATCGAAGCGGGTTCTTGGCCACCAGGGGCACGGTTCACAGCGACAGCTTCATGATGCTATCAATATCAGATCTTGGTTGCAGATAACTGAGCAGTAAAAGGTCTAGCTTGATGATATTGCTCTAGCTAGCAGCTATGCCTCATCTGTATCACCAAATGCCTTCAATAGCTCAAAGGCTTTAATGGACGCATCAATATGAGTACCATCAAGCTTCTGTGTCATCTCCTTTAACGAGTCCTCTGTCTCAAACTCGTGCTTCTTGAATCAGCGTGATGTATTTGATCGGATCTAGAACGCAAGGTTAGACTCACCAATACGAGCCACCCCGGTGGCTCTTCCAACTTCTTCTTATCCTTCGGCAACCTGTTCTGCCGCGCGAATTGCAGCTTCAATAATCTTGATCTCAGCGTCTTCACGCCCATCGCCAGGGCTTCGTAGCTATCGAACTTGGCTGTCACATCGTCATCTGGGATAGACGGCCGCAGACTAACGGAAAGGACGAACCTCGCAGGTTCTCTGTTGGACTCCTTCGGGCCGGTAAATGATTTCTCTAGGCTGTAGTACCTAGTATCAAAATCCGCGACATCGAAAACCGCGTGACTTGGTTCTGGCAGGATGTCCGAATGAACGGGGATGCTCTTGAACTCCTCCGTCTGTAGAAACGTGAGGTCTTTCAAGGGATACAGAGCGAGATATGGCCGCTCTACGGAGTCGGGGGCCGTGGATTGATAACGATATGCGGCTTTGATACCGGAGGTTTCAAAGATGTCTGGAATGTGTACATCTTCGTACCAGCGGGTGAAGAGATCGGCGGACAAGGACGAGGATGTGATCTTGGAGTTTACGTAGAGGAGTCCTGGAACAGATGGGAGTTGGACGTCCATAGTGAAGTCTTCAACAGGTCAACAGATCCGGGGTGGAGAGTGAGAAAGAGACTCTGATAGAGGACGCGGAGCTGCAATACTTGCAAAAGTCGCGCTGCTTGGACCTACTGTAGTGGCCGCCTACACAGCTAGATACAAAACAACTGAAAGTACCGCAGCCTCTCATAGGCAGTTTTGAGTCGACGCGGAAGAGGATGCGGGCCTGAGGCGCTCCAGGGTCCGGGGTAGCTCGGTCCCTGCTTCTTCTCGGAGAACCTCTGCCATCGCCGGTTCAACCTCTTCCTGCACTGATTCCGATAGGAAGCGAACACGGAATGTAGGGGCCGAGTTTAGCGGCATAGTACCCTAAGTCGGGGGACTTACTACACGCTGCGGACAGAGCTCGAGAGCTGCTGCCGGAGCTCTTCTGTGTCTCAAATGGTCTTGTTAGGCATGGCTGGCATGTCTAGATCCTGTCTCCTGTCTTGCGTTCCTTCTACCAGTTGTTCAGTCTCAGTTCTCTACGTCCATCCTCTTTGGCTTTGCACAGTGTTCTAGTAGACTCTAGCTGTGCAATCTTCCAAAACTACCAATGATGCCGCGCAAGTCGGCTCTTATCTTCGGTGCCTCCGGCGTCTCAGGCTGGTCCTTTGTAAACGAGATCCTGCACGACTATCCGAAAGAAGGAATTTGGGACAAAGTCCACGCCTTGACGAATAGACCGCTGAAAAAAGAAGACTCGCATTGGCCGGATGATACCCGCCTCAATATTGTCTCCGGCATTGATTTACTCAAGGGGAGCCAAGAGGAGCTCGAAGATGAGATACGCAGCAAGGTCGATGGCGTGGAAAAGGTCACGCATGTATACTATCTTGGTGCGCACATCCCATCCAAGATCATCACGACCACACAGACAACAGCAAGCTGACGATGAACACAGCATACAAAGCCAACACCGACATCCAAAAGGAGCTCACCGACGCCGTGAACATGTTCAAGCGCTCAACAATCGCCATGGACCACCTATCGCCCGCCCTAGAATTCGTCGTGCTGCAAACAGGCGCCAAAATGTACGGCTGCCACCTCCTGGAGAACCACCCCCAAGACCCCAACGGCATCCACGTCCCACTAGAAGAATCGATGCCCCGCCTAACCGGCACATGGGGCGACCTCCTCTTCTACCACCCCCAGCTCGACTGGCTTAAGCAGTACGCAGAGGACAAGGCTTGGAGCTGGTGCGAGACGCGCCCCGATATCATCATCGGCTTCGTGCCCAACCAGAACTTCTACAGCCTCGGGACCGTGCTGGGGATCTACCTGTCGCTGTTTAGGGCAGTCGAGGGCGAAGGAGCAGAGTGCCCTTTCCCTGGTACGGAGAAGAGCTGGGCCGCTAAGAGCAACGATAGCAGCAGTGATATGATTGCTCGCCAAACAATCCATCTGAGCCTAACGCTGCCAAGGGATAGGAAGGGGGAGGGGTTCAATGTCGCGGATGCGAAGAACCCGGAGAGCTGGTCGACCAAGTGGCCGCAGCTGTGCCGATATTTCGGGCTCAAGGGAACTGGACCAAATGAAGCGGAAGGGCGAGAGGTGAGGAAGTACATACAGGAGCATCTTGACGCGTGGAAAGAGCTGGAGGCGAGGTATGGGTTGAAGAAGGGGATTGCGAATTCGGATCTGACGTTCAAGGGCTTTGAGTTTTTTCTCCTAATCCAGTTCGATTTTGACCGCGAGTACGATATGACGAAGATGTATCATACGGGGTTCAAGGAGGAGAGGACGGTTATGCAGGCGTGGGGTGGAGTGTTTGATCGCATGGTGGATGCGGGCATAATCCCTCCTAATGTACTCAACTAGCTACAAATTGAACTTCCTCCATTGAGTGTTCAATAGCTGTCACTAAAGCTCCGTAATCGCATCATCTTTTTGCTGCGAGGTTGGTAAATATACGAAACGCGTCTCTACGCAGGAAGCGTTGATGCCTCTTATCTGTGATGGAATACGACCTGTAACGCATCACGGTTTCACTACTGCTAAGTTCAACCCTGTACAAGACCTGCGACGCCCTCCTTGTTCCCTGGGTACGGGTTCTGCTCTACCTCCTTCGCCCCACTCAATACCCCACCAATGCTGTCCACATCCGTAGCCACCATAACCTGCCTCATGTTATCATCACAGTACTCCGGCATCTCCCTAAAATAGTGATTCCTCCCATTGACCTCAACCGCCCTCCCCCACAACTGGTCTCCTGTAAGCTTCACCCCATACGCGTCCTGCCACTCCCCGCCCTCGACCAGCCTAACCACCACATGGACCACCTTCTCGAGTGGCGTGAAGAACTCGGCTGGAAAACTCGACCACCCGCGCTCATCCAGCAGGTTCGTCCTCACCGTGCCGGGACAAATCGCATTCACCCTCACGCCGTCCACGAGCCAGAAGTGCTTCGCCACCGCCCGCATCAGACCCACGACCCCGTGCTTCGCGGCCGTATACATCGGGCAAAACGGACTGGGATACAGGCCCCCACAGCTCGCCGTCATGACCAGCGAGCAGCCCTTCCCTTTGCCAGGCGAGAGGCGGAAATAGTGCTGAGCGAGGTAGGTAGTATTAACCACGCCCTTCAGATTGATATCAATGGAGAGCTGGTTCGGCTCCGGAGGCGGAGACTGCGCGTGCACGGCGTAGAAGTTGTCGCGCTCGACTATTCCTGCGTTGGCGAAAACGAAATCGATGCGGGAGGCGGAGTTGAAGACGGCGTCGAAGGTGCTGGAGAGGGAGAGGTAGCTGTTTACGTCTGTTTGGTGGAAGTGCGCATCGGGGAGGGAGGAGGCGGCGGAGGTTCCTCGTTCAGCGTTTAGGTCGAGGAGATGTAACGTCCATCCGCCGGCGTAGGCGAGCGCTTCGGCGACGGCGAGGCCCATGCCGCTGGCTTGGGGGTTCCATTAGCTGGACGGTATTGTAGGAGTGTCTCGAAGGGTTGGTATTACCACCGCCTGTGATCAATGCTACTTTAGACATCTTGATCTTGTCAGGTTTGATATCGAAGTTTAGATTGAGTAGTTAGTATGGTAAATCGAAGTTCAGATTAAAGCTATCATGGTCAACTTTAGTAGGGTAAGTGATCATGTAACAAGGCTTCGTGCGGTATAGTAAGTAAGCCACATGGCGAGCGTATCTTCAGGCGCCCCGAAATCAGCACACCCGGCCTTGCTGGCGGCTGTTCGGTGCATCCTTCGGAGTTTGGATGAATGAAGCGGGCAGGATTGACAACTGACAACTGACAGGTCGTGATAGAAACGCAGGGGTTCGCAGAGCCAAGACGGTTCCCAAAAAGAACCCCACGCTCTAGCCCCGCTCTTAACTCCGAACATGCGGGGATCGCGGGCAGAGAGCCCAGAGGGAAACTTCTCCCTCCACAACCACCGGATGGAAAATGTTTCCCTGCGTGTCGGAATACCGGCCCACTTGCTACGCTGAATCAGTTCGGCGGTACTCCATGCTGTTACGGAGTCAGTCATTGCCAATTGTGCGAGTCAGACGTAAGCCTGGGAACTGGAGCAGTGGCATGGAGCTCTTTGCCGTAGAACCTTTCTCTTTACATGTCTGTAGCTTCAAGTTCTCTCCCACTCTTCTCCGTTGCCTTCCAATCCATCCTTCAAGTCGAGTGATCACACCACATATCCTCTCTTGTAACCTTTTCAACCTTGATCTGTTCCTTTCCTCACCGTACGCCTTACCGTACCTTCTTGAAAATCGAATCTAGCCACTATGGCCTTCAACTTCTCCAAAGACAATCTTCCGAAACAGCTCTTTATAAACAACGAATACGTTGAGTCCAAGAACAGCGCCAAGCTTACCCTCAACAACCCCAAAGATGGCTCCCTCGTGGCGGACGACGTTGCTCTAGCCGGCGAGCAGGATGTTGACGCCGCCGTCGCCGCAGCCGAGAAGGCCTTCCCCGCATGGAAGAAGATGGCGCCGACCCAGCGGCGAGACATCATGATGAAGTTTGCGAGCTTGATTGAAGAGAATGGCAAAGCGCTGGCAGAGCTGACCAGGATAACGCTGGGGGCACCTTATGGAAGCTTTGGGGCCTTTGAGACGGGTTTGGCTGCAGAGGTAATATCCCATTCACTTCAGTGCTATCTTGCTCCCCTCTTGCGGCGCCAATGCTTACTGTTGCCTCCTCCAGGCCTTCAAGTACAACGCTGGCTGGATTGACAAGTTCGCCGGCCAGTCCTTCCCACAGGAGGACGGCTTCCTCAAGATCGTACGCAACGAGCCCTTGGGCGTGACGGCCGGCATAGTTCCCTGGAATGGTCCCCTAGGTACCGTTGGTCTGAAGGCAGCACCCGCTCTGGCAACAGGCAACTGCTTCATCCTCAAGCCCTCCGAGAAGACGCCATTTGCCTCCCTCGCTCTTGGTCCGTTGATCAAAGAAGCCGGATTCCCGCCGGGCGTGTTCCAAGTGCTGTCAGGCGATGGTAGCACTGGCGCGCTGCTGGCTAGCCATATGAAGATCCGGAAGGTCTCATTCACGGGCTCTATACCCACGGGCAAGAAGATCCAGGAGATGGCCGCGAAGTCAAACCTAAAGCGCGTGACCCTGGAGCTGGGCGGCAAATCCCCTGCCGTGGTCTTCGATGACTGCAATCTCGAGAACGCGGTTACTTGGACCGCGAACGCCATTACTGCCAATACGGGGCAGGTATGCTTCGCCGCATCGAGAGTCTACGTGCAGGAGGGGATCTACGACAAGTTCATCGAGGGTTATAAGAAGGCGATGCAGGATAAGGCGAAGGTGATTGGAGACCCGGATGACGAAGGGACAGTTCTGGGACCATTGGTGGACGAGGCGCAGTTCAAGCGTGTCAGCGGATTCATCGAGAGGGGCCAGAAGGGCCAGGGGAAATTGTTGACCGGAGGCAGTAGAGTTGGCGATAAGGTATGCAGGTCCCTTGACTTTGTTTCCGTTAATCCGAACGAAAATCCCAATGCTGATATGTTGTTAATGATAGGGCTTCTACATCGAGCCAACCGTCTTCACAGACGTCGATATCAACTCCGAGATCCACAACCAAGAGATTTTCGGCCCCGTCTCCGTGGTCAGATCTTTCAAGACGGAAGAGGAGATCATCGCGCTGTCGAACAGCACCAGTTTCGGTCTCATGGCAGGCGTCTTCACCCAGGATATCAACAAGGCACTGCGGGTAGCCTCGGACTTCGACAGCGGTATGGTCGGTGTCAACTGCGTTAGTCTTATGATGATGACCGCACCGTTCGGTGGCAGCAAGGAGAGCGGAATTGGAAGGGAATGCGGCGAGTATGCGCTGAGGGCGTTTACTGAGCCCAAGACTATCATGATCAATCTGACGTACTGAGCCGAAGTCAGGCGGATTAGGTTTAGGGCTCCTGCTGTCCATCAAGATCTTTCTAGTCGGTGTCGGTTACCGTAGCGCTTCTGATGGATCTGTCCTGAAGGAGCCACCGGTGATCTTCATATGTATTCAAACGTTGAATCGCATTGATAGCACAGGCAAATGATCAACCACATCAACGTAAAAATGACGGTGCCGAAGTCCTGCAGTGAGAGGCAGATGAGTGTGTAATACACTAATCCCTATCTGGAACTATATTACCATACGCATCCTACCCACAACGTCCAACCTCATCATCCCCTTACTCACATATTTAAAGCCTTCCTCATGGCATAGTGCTTCGTGAGTTTCGAATGCTTCCGGGAATCACCCATTGCTGTGTCTGCAAAGCAGCGCCATGACCGACCCCGCAGTCCTGTAATTCAGGCAAAGCTTTTCCGCAGAGGGGCTCGGTGTCACTTCCAGACGCGTCTTTCCAGAGCTGCCGCGAGTGCCTGAGCACACGCGCAGCTGGAGCATTACTGCCAATCAAAGGTCTGGCCAGCAACAGAAGGGACTTATTCATTCGTTGCCCGTCAGTCGTGAAGCACGAGTCGTAGGTATCCTGCTATATTACGCTTGCTGTAGCGGAGGTACAGACAACTTTCCTTTCTGTCATTCCAAAGTCATAGTCACTGTTCTCCTTTACCGCATAGTTACGTTGCAGAATCGTTCAATACCGCAATCATGAAAGCTGGGCAATGGGATATGGTAAGTCTCCTCTCCCCTACCAGTTATACAGACTTCTCACACGCAATAGAACCAGAAGAAGGTTGTCATAAATGACATCCCCATACCTGAACCCAGCGAAGGCCAATTCCTTGTCAAGATCAAGTCCGCCTCGCTATGCCACTCAGACCTTATGATGGACTTGCGGCCGCCGTCCGACACGCCTGTTACTATGGGGCATGAAGGAGTGGGTTACATCGAGAAGATACACCCTAGCGCGGAAGACAAGGGCTTCAAGGTTGGAGACGCGATCGGCTTCCTGTACATCGTCGGCGCCTGCTACGAGTGCGAGGGCTGCATGGTGCACAATCTGCATTGCCAGACGGGCAATCAGCGGCTACAGGGCTTTACTACTGACGGTTTCTTCGCCGAGTACGCGGTCGTGGACTGGCAGAATGCTATCAAGATCCCGGAGAACTTGGAATTAGAGAGATGCGCTCCGCTCTTCTGCGCGGGAATTACAGGTATGAGCAAATACAGCACAATAATCGAAATACATAGTGACCCTCCTTTAGCCTTTAATGCCGTCGACAGCTGCGAACTGAAGCCCGATCAATGGCTTGCCGTAATTGGATGCGGTGGCCTTGGCCAGCTCGCTACGCAGTACGCGAAAGCTATGGGAGTGAAAGTGGTTGGGCTCGACATCAACGATGACACGCTCGAAATGGCCAAAAAGCTCGGCGCAGACGCCGTCTTCAACTCCCGCTCCAACAAGAACTACGTCGAGGAGCTGAAAGAGCTTACCGGCGGTGGCGTACACGCCGCAGCCGTCTTCAGCAACGCAAACGCAGCCTACGCGGGAGCTCCATCAATACTCCGCCTCAATGGCTTGTTGATGGTCATCGGCATATCGCCGAAGCCGATAGAGCTCTCCACGCTGGATCTCACGCTCGGCAAGTACAGGATGAAGGCAGATAGCACGGGCATTCCGCAGCGGATGCCGAAGGCAATCGAGTTTACGGGGAAGCACAATGTCCTCCCTGAGATCGAGTACCGTGAGCTGGAAGATTTACAGTCGATGATTGATGACATGGAGGAGGGAAGGGCGAAGGCGAGGATGGCTGTCGTTTTCTAGGTGCTATTCGCAGTATTGCAGCGGTAAAGGAAACCAAGGGTTCTCTGTATATCCGAACGTTACGCTTGCGCATGTTTTGGCGCTTGTGAAATTGTGAACAAAGTGTCACATGCACCTCTGCCATGTAAGATTGTCTTGAAACGTCAGCGGCTTGCCATTTCTATAGGTAGCTTGTGTGAGACCTTCTTCACCAGTCCTACGCGGTGTCAGCTGACGGATTGTCAGCAAACTACCTTCTATGTTGCAAACAAGGAAGAGGCAGTAGCATACATGAGATTTGGATCGGCGGATGGATACCTGCGTGTATGAACATCCAGACGCTAAGGAAAAGTCTACGGAACTCATCCCGGAGGAGCAACACGAGTACCACATCCCCGCATGCTGGTCCTGCAACCGCATTTCCGCTGCATTTACACAGGCTATGCCTCCTTCTCTCGCTTTAGTTTCTTCGGGACTCTACATCCGTTTTCAAAGTCTGTTTAGGCCATCATGCTAGAGCAGATCAAGCTTTCCCAGGCTGCCAACACTAATGATGGACAGCATATACTTAGAAGCTACTCACCGCATCACACCAACAAGTCACGCCCGCAGACAGAATGACGCTCAAGAAGATTGACCACGAGTTCACGTATGAGGAGTTGTCTTACGATGCGAAGCCAAACTACCAGCGTAAGAGTACCACAGCGAGCTTTTGGCGATATTGCTGACCCGCGGCAGCATGCATCAAGCTGACATTCTTCTTCAACAAGCTCCCACACGTCAGCCATGAGATGTTCCACCGCCATTGGGAAACAGTTCATGCAGATTTGACAGTGGCAAGCAAAGACTTTGGAGCATGTAACCTCCAAAGATACGTACAGGTAGGCGCCTCTTTGCCGCATCTGCCACCGCAAAGCTGATAGCGTATAACAGTTCCACCAACCGCCGGAGGTGAAAGAGAGGGTAAAGGCGCTTGGGATGGATCTGCTGGACTTTGATGGCTGCTCTGAGATTTGGGTCAAGACTTGGGAGGACTGGGAACGCTTTGCTTCGGTAAGTACATCCATTCCTTCAGCGCTCCACTGATCAACTGACGCCGGCTTCATAGAGCCCTAGATATGCTGAGGTGCTGGGGCCTGATTGTAAACACTTTATGGATATGCCAATCAGAGTAATGGCGGGCTACGACAATATCATCTATGGGCCGGCTCTGCCAGGCGGTAAGGATGGCATCATGGAGTTGAAGCAATAGGTGCAAGCGCATTCGTTACAGGAACTGGTTTCTGTCAATATTGGACACCTGCAGTCTTCTCAGCACATGTTCTGCCTCTGCTACATCTCAGCGCGATTTGAATGGCATGGCTTTGTACCCGATTTGGCTCAGCGGTTTCCGCCGAAACGTTTCTGCGTGACCTCGACCTCTCACACAACCTCAGTTCCATCCAAAGAGAGGGCACTCTGAATCAATCTTCTGGCTTAGAGCACTCGCTAACCACATGTGTACGTTGCAAGGCGTCCAGGATGTCGACATCCGAGCCTTGTAAAACTTCCGCCAAGGAGCCAAGCCGCTGTACCCGGCCAACGCTGGCTCTCCTCTTCCACCGCCATGGGGTCGGATACAAGCCAGCGAGCTTATCGAAGCCTGGATGCATGGCCACCATGACTCGAAAAGATCCTTGGGCCAGCAGTTGTTATTTATGGGAGCTTGGTTCTGGTAGTACAGCTCCTGCTCTCTCTCAATTGCTTCGGCCGTAATCTCTCGTCCACAAGTCGTCATGGCAATCAAGACCACCTTACGTCCTTCAACTGAGATGAAGAAGAAAGATATTGAGCAGGTGGAGGTTGCCAGTGTTCCTCCACCTCATGTTGCTATCGCCTCGGATGATACTCGAGTCTCGGCCAAGACTTGGGTTGTCATTTTTGTAGGTGTCCACTCGCAACTTACAGTCTTCTACTTTGCTAACCTTTCCCAGATTCTCTCGTCAACCTTTGGGTTATCTTTCTGGCCTGTCCCTACGACAGCCGCTATGCAAGGGATCCTCGGCACCAAGCTTGGTTCTGCTACGTCCGTCTACTGGTACAGTGAGTGGATAGTGGTAAATCCTCTTCACGCTTATATTGACTCAGAACAGTACCGGCGTATACCACCGCTAACGCTCTCGGCTTCCTGATTGCTGGAGCTAACAGCGACCTCTTTGGCCGACGGCTGTTTTTGTACGTCTGTCCTCTGGGCCATTCTGGTCGGTAACACTAACTTACAGCTGCAGGCTTGCCGGTAACGTGATCTGCTGCCTCGGATTCATCGTTTCTGCGACCGCAAAAGGCCACATGCAGTTCACAGCCGGTCTGGCAATCGCCGGATTCGGAGGCGGACCATGCCAAATGGCCATGTGCTCAATCCCCGAGCTCATGCCCAATAAGTACCGCCACATCGGCATCACCATCTCCGATGGCTTCGTCTTCGTCATTGTTGTGATCGGTCCAGTCGTCGGACGCTACGCCATTGACAGCGGCGACAGCTGGAAATACGTCTATTGGGGAGGCTTTGTCGCGCAGTTCATCTCCATGGTCTGCCTCTACCTCTTCTACTTCCCACCGAAGCATCCGAAGGGCGTGCCATGGAGAGATGCCATCAGTGGCCTCGACTACGTTGGAACGGCGCTGATCGTACCTGGTGTGTGTTTGGTCCTTGTCGGCATCATCGAGACTACCGTGAGTGACTATACCTGCATTTAGCGGACCTCACTTAACTTTACTACAGTACAAGAAAGCAACAAGCGCCTCAGTACTGGCACCCCTCATCGTCGGCTTCGTTCTCATCGCGCTCTTCTCATTCTGGGAGACCTTCTCCTCCGTCAAATATCCGCTCTGTCCGCCAAGAATTTTCAAATCCCACAACGGACGAGAATTCACCGTCCCCTTTATCCTGGCATTTATAGTCACAATGTTCTATTACGGAATCAACGTTATATAGTGCGTCTTACCCTCCGCTTCAAATTCAAAGCTGTATGTACTGATATCTGGGTAGCCCGACAATGCTGAACGTCTTTTACATCACTCCGACAACGTCACGCAGCGAGACTCTCCTTCTTACCCTCCCCGGCAATCTCGGCCTCGTTTTCGGCGCCATGCTCCTCATCTGCTTCGGAAATCTCTTCGGCCACTGGAAGTGGACGCTCGTAGGCTCCTGGATTGGCATGACAGTCTTCGGCGGCCTCATGGCGCTCGTAACGCCGTACAACAAGGGGATGATGATCGCTTTCACGTTCCTCGAGCAGACCTTCTTCGGCTGGGCCCAATATGAGAGCGTCGCCTTTACGCAGTTGGGCGTCCACCAGCATGATCTGGGCATGAGCGGCGGCCTGGCCGGCGTGGCGCGGTATGCGGGCGGAAGTCTAGCGCAAGCAATCTACGTCTCGATCCTCACAAACACGCAATCCGCGCGGGCCGCAGCGACGGTGCCGGCGGCGGCAGTTGCGGCGGGCCTCTCGTCCGAGAACGCGGCGTCGCTTTTGGCGGCTTTTCCGCTGGGGTCGGCGGCGCTGCAGGCGGTGCCGGGTGTGGTAGGTCTAATGCTGTCGCTTTCAATGCTGAGGAGAGTACAAGCTGACACGGTGGCAGAATGCGGAGATTCTTGGGGCCGCTGGTGAGGCTTTCAAGTGGAGTTATGCGCATGGGCTTAAGATGACGGCGCTGGCAAGTCTGTCGTTTGGGGGGCTAGGGCTGATTATGTGCTTGCTGTGAGTTCTCATCCCTTTTGCTTGAGCTGAGAGTGCAGCCGAAACGAGCGAGTATGCTGACGCTTGCGCTCTGCTAGGTGCGAGAACATCGACGCGAAGATGAATGATAAGACAGAAATTTTCTTGGAGAACGATGTTAATGCGGAGAAGAACGAGTTCCATTAGCCTCTGTTGGAGCGTAGAGGCTCTTCCTGCTTGCTGCCTTAGCTATTAGCCATATTGCATGAAGTAGACAACGCTTAGTCGCGAGTGCAGCTTGCGATTTCCATGTGCTAACGTGTTTGTATACATCATCCAGCACGTTAGAACAGAATAGTGAGATCTTCAGCAGGGGAGGTACCGCATCAGATCGCATGTGGAAATGCTCGTGGGGTTACTTGACCCCTTAAGTATGCATGAGACTTGGCTGTAAATCAATGCTAAAAGCATCTCACTGAAATCCAGAATACCTCAATAGGAATGTCTTTTTTCACCCGCACCAGCAGCTATAGAGCCATCAATTCCCTCCCAATCCTACAACAAGTCCTCAATCGCCCTCCCTCCCAAACCCGGATCAACACCCCAAGCTCTGCAAATCTCCGCGTGCCTCTCATTGTATTTTTTATGCCTCTCCCTAAACCCCTCCGCAGCCTTCAGCGCATCCCGTCCCACCTGATGCCTATGCGCAGCATCCGGCCCATCCGCGACCCTCACAAACCGCGCATACGTCCACATCTCCGGCAGCGGCGTATGCTGCGTCAAGCCCTGTCCTCCAAACATCTGCATGCACTCGTCGATGATCTTCGCCGCCTGGATCGGCACGAGGATCTTGCTCTGCGCAATGGCGTATTTCCCGGCTTTGTTGCCGTGGATGTCCATCGTGTCGGCTGCGTTCAGCACCACGAGCCGCATGCTGTCGATCCCCATGCGCATGTCGGCGATGCGCTCGATGTTGCTGTCGAAGGCGCCGATAAGCTTGCCGCGAGGTTTCTTGGCAGGGTCGATGGCGTGGATCAGCGCGAGCTCGTAGGCGCGCTCGGATTGCCCGATGAGCCGCATGCAGTGGTGGATGCGTCCCGGGCCGAGCCGGCCCTGTGCGATCTCGAAGGCGCGGCCGGGCCCGAGGATTATGTTGGCGGTTGGGACGCGTACGTTTTCGTAGGTGTATTCGCCGTGCCCTTCGGGCGCGTGGTCGTAGCCCATGATGGTGAGGTTGCGCGTCATGGTTAGCCCCTTGGAGCGCGCGGGCACGATCACCGTCGTGTGCCGGTTCCAGGGATTCGGGTTCTCGGGGTCCGAGCATGCCATCAGGATGTAGAAACCTAGCTCTGGGTTCCACTGCGCATTGCCGTAGAGCTTGCGCCCGTTGATGATGCATTCGTCGCCCTCGATGCGGAGGGAGCAGCCGATGTTGGTCGCGTCGGAGGAGGCGCGGTCGGGCTCCGTCATTGAGTAGGCCGAACACATGGTGCCTTCCATGAGAGGTTTCAGCC
>Ga0068630_1000001_pt1 | contig 53013 bp, 53 predicted proteins | sample InSIn4gowninarea_FD_77433 | JGI IMG/M metagenome (GOLD analysis project Ga0068630, IMG submission 77433) | Clean room microbial communities from NASA Spacecraft Assembly Facility at Jet Propulsion Laboratory, Pasadena, California, USA -... ... | reverse complement strand
TTACCGAAGTAAGGTTCCGTTTTTACATTCTATAGTGACTGACTTATTAAAGAGAACAAGTGCCACCTATATTAGTATGGGACGAACAAGAATATTATGTTACGAATGAACCTGCCAAAGTAGAAGAAGTTGGGCGAAAACTTGGCGAAGTAACAAGGGAAATTAAAACAAGTAAAAAACCTACTAAAAATAGAGAATCTAATACATTACAAGAGAAAACAGAAGTATTCACAATGATTGAGGAAGAAAAAAGTGAATATCCGCCTTTAATCATAAAGGAAGCTTATAGTGATGAATATAGGGTAGTGAGGCCGATGTCGAAGCAGGTATTGTGATGAAAAGGAGAATCTTTTGTAGACAGTAATTTAGTATTCGTGGTCGTTAAGAAAAATATTTGTCTTTTCCTCCTATCGGTGCCGTTTACATTTTGATGAATAGAGGAGCAATGCAAAAGAGAGATTTCATTTTATATTTATTATTTACTGCTATGAATATATCGCTTTGGTTATCGTTTATGATTTTTGATTGGAGTATGTGGATGGTAGTAGGGCATTATATAATTGGAGCAGTTGTTATTGTTTTTTCGAATATGAATAAGAGCTAAGCCAGCAACCTTAAAGTTGCTGGTTTTTATTTTGCTATTTATAATGAAGAAACAAATTTTTAATAGAGAGTAGTGGGCGTTATGAGATGGAAAGAGGGAACGTTTGAAAAAATAGACACGAATGACTCATCTGTTGAGAAACTTATAAACACGTTTAAGGAACAAAACTTAATTGGTGGAACAATAATAAGCTGTTTTAAAGTGCATAACGAAATTTTTTTAAAAGAAATACCACATTCGAAAGATGGACATGAGCACTTCTTTAGAAGAATCTTCAACTCTTTAGACATAATCAATAACTTAGAAGAGTTAAAAAATACATACATCAGACAAATATAAGTTTCGTTTTAAAGAGCAGCTGGCAGTTATGCTTGATGGTAGCATTGCTGCGCAAATTTTGTGGGGCGGAGCATATGAAGGGTTTAAGGAACGACCAGTTATCGCAAAACAATTAGCAGTCAATGTATGTCAATATATGTTCCAAGATCGATACGAAGATATTAAAGTGTTCGAAAGCTATCGCCCTTGGACAGATTGGTTTTACGATGTTGCGTGGGATGTTACTTGGATGGTGTTAGATAGTAGGGAACAGAAAATGTGGTTCATTTGTGCTACGGATACAGATTGATAGAAGAGGGACCTTGTAGGAATGCTGCAAGGCCCTTTATCTTTTGGGAATTAATAGAAAACGAATCATATAAATGCTATACTAAAAAATGTTTGTAATGTCAGTTTCATAATATTGTATGATGCTGACTTACTAGAAAAGATAAGAGGAGAATGAGCGTGCAAAAGATAAAGAGATTATTGCTATTAATGATGGTAGTAGGATTAACAGCAGGTGTTTTAGCAGGGTGTGCAAATCCGAAAGATACTACAGAAGAATTTTTAACAGCGATACAAAAAGGTGATGTAGAAAAGGCTCGTACATTTGTTGAGAGTGACAAAGAATTTAATAAACTAAATGAAAAAACAGATGATGCTGAGGCAAAAGCAATGCTAAGTGCAATTACAAAGAACTTTAAATTTGAAAAGATAGAAGAAGTATCGAAAAAGGATGACAAAGCAGAAGTGAAAGTGAAAATTACATCTGCTGATCTATCCGTTGCTGTAACAAAAGCAGTGGGAGAAGTTATGCCAATGGCGTTCGCTAGTGCCTTTAGTGAAGACAAAGAACAATCTGAAAAAGCTATCGAAAAAACAATGACCTCAACTATCGTCAAAAACTTAGCAGATAAAGATGCAGCAATGGCAACTCGCGAAGTTACCTTGAACTTAAAGAAAGACAAAGATGGTGACTATAAAATCGTTGCTGACGATAACTTGAAAGAAGTATTGTTTGCCAATGCAAAGTCTTTGGAGAAGATGTTTGGTGGGAAGTAATTGAATGAGATAAAAAAGAGACACTATATCACGTAGAAGGTTGATATGGTGTCTCTTTTTTTTATGAACCTGAAGAGGTTTGAACTCACGAAAATAATTATATAAATTCGATATTATGATTTTTTAATTTAAGACATAAAGCTAGTTGTAGCAGAGGAGGTACTGTATTCTATGTTTTCTTATGCGGATCCTATAGCGTAGAAAGGTAAAATTTCTGGACCAGATTTTAATTAGTTTTCCTTCAGTTTTAATGAGGAGGTGTACGAAGATGTTGTGACTATGTCTGCTGAATACTATTAATTGTGAAGTTAAATAAGACAACAATTTATTAGAGGAAGATTAGTTAGTTTAAGTATCAGATTTAGGTGTTTAACAGGGGTACTAATTAATTTCAGTTCTTCCATGAAAAATTAAAGAAAAAGTATGGATAAACAAATTCTTGTTTTAAGTGAATTTTGTGAATGTTGGAGGCCGCTTTAAATAGAGATGGTCAACGCTATGTAAATAATTGAGAGTGTTAAAATATGCAAAATTGCATATTAAATATTTTAAATCTTATGCTAACCTTATAATGCGAAATATAACATTTGTTGGTAATAATTAATTTTTGAAAGATAAAAAATTAATCATTAAAGTGGTATACAATTCACTGTCCTATAGCATAAACAATAATAACGAAAGCTATTTGAAGTCCTTTGAAGGAAATAAGTTATTGGAAAAAATTCCATATAGGGAATTTGTTGAAATTTCAGATGTAACAAATGTCATTTTATTTTTAATGTCTGATAAAAGCGATGCCATTAGAGGGCAAAATATTGTGGTTGACTATGGATATACAATTGTATAAATAAATCATCTTGGGAATTAAGGGTGCGGATAATGAGTTTACTAATTAAAGATTTAACAAAGAAATTTGACGAGCATGTTGCAGTGAATAATTTGAATATCGAGATACCAAAAGGTGAAATATTTGGATTCTTGGGCGGGAATGGAGCAGGTAAAACGACTACATTTCGAATGATACTTGGACTTTTATCGAAATCAAGTGGGACCATTTCATGGAATGGTAAACCTATAAATTATGGTGTTACAGATAAAATTGGGTATTTGCCAGAAGAACGTGGTCTTTATGCGAAAATGACTGTCAAAGAACAAGTTAACTTTTTTGCAAAACTAAAGAACATGAAAAGTAAAGATGCAGAAAAAGAACTTCACTATTGGCTGGAGCGTTTTAATATTACTGAGCATCTGAACAAAAAGGTAGGAGAACTTTCTAAAGGGAATCAGCAAAAAATCCAGCTGATAACAGCGATTATACATAAGCCTGAACTCTTAATTTTAGATGAACCATTTAGTGGTTTAGACCCAGTAAATGTTGAAATGTTAAAAGACGCTGTTCTTGATATGCAAAAACAAGGGTCGTCAATTCTTTTTAGTTCACATCGTATGGAACATGTGGAAGAATTATGCCAACACATTTGTATTATGCACAAAGGTGTACCTGTTGTTCAGGGTGACATTGCCAAAATTAAAAGTGATTTTGGTAAAAAGAACGTTGTAATCGTTGGCGATCATGACTTTGACCATTTGAAAGAAATAAAAGGTGTAGAAAGTATGAAGAAACGTAAAAATGCAGTTACTCTTAAAATTTCATATGAAGAAGTGTCACATGTTTTATTTAAAGAGATAACAAAATTAGGGTATGTTAAAAAGTTTGCAGTAGAAGAGCCTACATTAAATGATATCTTTATTGCGAAAGTAGGTGCACAAAATGAGTAGTTTCTGGACAATTTTTTTACAAAACTATAAATCTAAAGTGAAATCAAAATCATATTTTGCTATTACAATAATAGTTTCTATGTTAATTATAGGATTGATGAATTTTGACAAGATTTATAACTTGTTTGCAGGTAACGAGGACGATCAAGTTGTTGTTGTTACAGAAAAAGAAGAATTATATTCAACCATTCATCAAGTGTTTAAAAATGTCGATAGTAAGATACAAGTTAAACGTAGCACGGATAAACAAAAAGCAGAATCAGGTGTTAAAAATGGTGATTATACATATGCAATCGTTGTAGAGGAATTGAATAATAAACAATTAAAGGCTACGTATATAACTGAGACGGATGTAAATCAGCAAGATGTTAGCAAGGTTCAAACGATTTTATCTCAAATACAATCTTCTAACTTCGCCCAGCATTTGAGTCTATCGCAAGATGAATTAAAGGTGTTAACAACGCCAGTAGAAATTCATACCAAAACGGTTTCAGATAAGGTTAAAGATGGAGAACATACTGAGGGTGTAGGAATTTTAATTAATGTCTTTATCATGCTAAATTATCTAATGATATTAATGTATGCTGCACAATTAGCAACAGATGTTGCAACAGAGAAATCTTCTCGTGTTATGGAGTTAGTTGTTTCAAGTATTTCGCCTACCAAACATTTATATGCGAAGCTATTCTCGACATTATTGGCTGGTATTACGCAAATCATAATTTGGGGCTTGGTCGCAACTGTTGGATATAAAACAGCAATTAATGATTCGAAAAATGATATTTTAAATAGTATTGATTTAAATTCTGTTGCTCCAACTCTAGTGTTTTATGGGATTCTATTCTTCACATTAGGATTCTTATTATATGGCTCATTATCTTGTCTATTTGGCTCTATCATTACGCGTATAGAGGAATCTTCTCAAGCTGTTATGCCGCTGATGTTTATGTTACTTGCTGCTTTGTATATCGCAATTTATGGAATGTCAAATCCAAGCAGCATGGTTGTTACCATTACTAGTTATGTACCTTTCTTTACTCCTATAGTTATGCTTGTACGAATTGGATTCCTTAATATTCCAGTATGGGAGATTGCGCTAGCATTAGGGATTCTAATCGCAACAATATGTATAATGATTGGTTTAACGAGTCGTGTTTACCGCGGTGGCGTATTAATATATGGTAAAGGTGCATTTAGTAATATCAAAAAGGCAATCAAGTTAGGGCAAAAATAGGATTCGTCTATTCATTTTTAAACTTAAATTTACAAAGATCTGCATAGTTAAACTGTGTAGATCTTTTTTGTTGAGAAATTTATATAAATAAATATAAAAATTGCCGTATTAGGCTATTTTTCAAAGAGAATTTTAAAAAGCTCTCAAAAGAGAGTAAAGAATCGAGTTCTAGCGAACAACGCAGAGCGATGATTAATATAATTTATGTCTTTCTCCAAAATGGAGAAAAGAAGTAGGGAAAAAATTTAGTTTTAATAATAATCATTTATTTGCTACATAAAGAAAACTCCTTAACTATCAAGGGGGTTTTCATATGACCCCGGAGAGGCTCGAACTCACGACCTCCACCCTGTCAAGGTGGCGCTCTCCCTGCTGAGCTACGGGATCCCAACTATAAATGTTACCATCAGCAATGTGTTTTCATTTCATTCGTGTAATCGGGGGATTTGTATAATCTGTTGAATATTGTAACATTTGATGTATTCCTATAATAGCAACAAACTTTAGTAGTGTAAAGATGTAATTTTCTGAATATTATCATTCTAATTTGTATATAAAAAATAAGCCCCGAAGAGCTTATTTCAATAATAATATCACCGCAATTATCAATGATATCATCAAAAATACAAGTATAAATAATGGAGCTTGTTCATGAATTATCTTCCTGTAAGTGTCATTGAAGCTGTATAAATTGTATCTACAGAACCGTCAACATTTTTAATTTCAACTTTGTAACGATATTCCCCGTTTTCTGAAAGTTGTCCACCCCAACCAGTTGTATTGTAAAATTCTTCGTTTGTTCCAGCTGGTAATTCGGAGCCGAAATTGAAGTCAGTTTCATAGTAACCCCAGCCACTTGCCCATTTCTTTTCAATAGTTACACGATAGCGCACATCTTCAGCTCTATCATTTGTGATTTTTGCAATCATATTTTGGCCGTAGCTGTACTCTGTAGCGTGTACTTGAACTGTAACACCGTTCAACGTTTCGCTAGGACCACAAATATAACGACAGAACTCGCTTGCTGCGTCAGCATGTGCTTTTGGTGTTTCAATGTTCATAACCGTTAAACCGCCTAAAGCTAATGCGCCAGTTAATAATACTTTACTAAATGCCTTCACTTGAAATTCCCCCTAAGTATATTCTCAATTCGTTCGATAGGCGTCACATTAAATAGTTTTATAAGATTAATCTAATCGAACACTTTTTTCCTCGAGTGCATTCGCTATGAATCTTTCATCTTGTAGTAATCTAATCCCTACATAAAATTTCATAGTTTTGATTCCATATATGTATCATGATTTACATAGAACAAATCTGTTAATACGTTTTGGTTATTTGCTTATTCCACTACTTTTTATTACCTTTTATTGGTAAAATGTTGATTTTATTATATACCATTATTATCTATTTACAAGAAAAAATCATACTGTATGCAAAAATGCATAATAAAAAACACTACTTGTATTCTGAATTACAGAATACAAGTAGTGTTGGGTTTCAATTAATATTTAATTGGAACTTAATGCTAACTTTTTATGTTTAACAGTATACAATATATCATCGTTAATTAAAGTCATAATTGATAAATCTTGTTCAGGGGACGCTCTTCCTGTTGAGCTATGGGATCTTTAAAAGGGAAAGTATAAGCGATTATGAGAGTAATGTATGAAGGGATAATGATGAGAAGCGAATTTAGTAGAAAGTAGTCTTTGGATGTAGAGGTTATATTATTTCCGATACCAATCCAAAGGACCTTCATCACTCAAATCAACAAGAAAAGGGAACAAGAAGTGTAAAGGTAAGCTTATAAGTTCTGGCATAGCGTTCACTGTTTTCTTTGATAGATATTGCCTCCCCAAACAATACGGACAATCTTTTTCAAATGCCACGAGTATTGACCATACATCTTTTACTTTCCACTTCGTTTTACAATACGTACAACGCGCCATTGAGTTCCTCCTTAGTTTAAGGTGTTTTCTAATATATTCTACTTTATTGTACGAAAGTCATTTGAATTTGATGTGGTAAAATGCAAAACAAGCCTAACCTCCTTCTACATTCAGGGAGGGGTTAAGCTTGTTTTAATTCCGTTCAAAGTCTCTTTGTATCAGGCTGTTTATACATTGCCTAGATAGCTTCGTGTTAAATTCGGGAGAATAATTTTTCCATCTTTACTGTATTTTTCGAATAGCTCTGATAGGAGAAAAATAAAATTTTTATACTGTTCGTCATTTTCTTTCGGAGCATAAGATGCTGATAAATTCCTTCCCAAAAACCCTTCATAATCAAAAAGTAAATCATTTTGATATTCTTTAAAATCATACTTTCCATCTTTAAAAAAGTTGTTAAATACTTCTGGAGTTTCATCTATTCCACCGCTAAAGCCTTTAAAGTTTGGACAGGTTTTCTGGCAAATTTCTGCATTCTCTTTAATAAGTGGACTAGTTAAATCTCTACTATTCCAAACAAGTGCAACATTTGCTTTTTGTTTTAAAATTCGTTGGCATTCGATTTTGAAAGCCTCTTTATTAAACCAATGAAATGCTTGGGCAACAGTTACTAAATCTACACTATTTTCTTTTAAAGTGGTATGTTCAGCAGTTGCTTTTATGGATTGAAAACGAGAATATAGTTTTAACGATTGCTCAGCGATCTTCCTCATATCATCATTTGGTTCAACTCCAATAACATGTAAACCACTTTCAAGCAGCTGGTGGCTAAATATCCCCGTACCTGAACCAATATCAGCCACAATCCGATTCCCTTTCAGTTGGTTAGCTGAAAGCAAGTAATCAATATATTCATTAGGATAACTAGGGCGATATTTTGCATATATATCGGCCCTGTCAGTAAAATTTTCTGTTGTTTTCACAGTACTACCTTCTTTCTTACGATATGATGTACAGAAATAGAAATTAAATATGAATTCCGGCATCAGTCTCTAAGTCTACAACTTAAGAGTCCAGCTAAATAGAAAGTCTCAGTTTCTTTATTCAAATATCCTTTATCCGTTTAGTATACTATTTTAGATAATATCTTCCAAAAGACTATAATGGCTTACTCAATTATGTTTTAAAGTGTATATTTTTATGAATTTATTTAATAATTTATGAGCAATTGTATGCCGTATTACGTTTACGTGGGTAAGAGATTTTCATTTTTGCTATTTAAATTGGCCAATATATCCTTTTTACAATTTACTGAAAATCATGTATAACAGAGATACATGATTATTTTATCTCGCTATTTGCGGGCAGTAAGATCCCTTACCTCGAAATTCAGCAAAAGTAAAGAAGTTAGGTTCGGGTCGGAATGCCCGTAAAAGTCCGATTCGTGAGGGTTGATGAAAGTTTCACTTTATAAATATTCAGAAGTAGAGGGAGAAAAGTTGTAATGGTAAGAAAAACGTTCAAGATGCGCGTGTCTAAAAATAGAACGATTTCGATTAATGGATCGATTCTTGATGTGGATGTTACACATGATGAATTTTTACAAGAGTTTGTTGAGTGGGTTGATTCTAAAGGTTGGTCGTTTATGGGAATAACAGATGAGATTACGCCCGAGGAAGCTAGTCAAAAGTTAATAGATTCGTTGATTGATGAGAAGGATAAGAAAGAGTAATTCCTTCTTATTTTTATTGTATATTTATGTTCTTTATCGTAAAAGTATGATATAGTAAAAAATAGTGAAATTTCTTCCAATATAATACAAATTACATATGATTGGTAGATTTATTATTTTGTTAAGGAGTAAATGGAAAAGGGAGAGTCATATGGTAAATTTTAAGAAAATTTTGGTTTTTATTACAGTTATTTGTTCGTTTTTTTTGACGCCCATAACATTGCGTGCTGAGACGAATATTGGAGTAAATCCAGAACAAGTTGCACCACCACCTGCGGAAGGACCGAATGTTTTTAGTCAGTTTGCAACGACAATTGATGCGAAAACAGGAGATGTTTTGTATGATAAAAACGCATATCACCGAGCATATCCTGCTAGTACGACGAAGGTGTTAACAGCGATTTTACTCATGGAGCATACAAAGCCAGAGGATCAATTTACATTTTCACAATTGGCATTAGATCAAGAGAAGAGTAATTATCAAATTGAGTTTCAACCTGGAGAGACAATTAATAGAAATACTGCGCTTATGATTTTAATGGTGCTGAGTGCGAATGATGTGTCGTATGCGATTGCGGAGCGGATTGGCGGGAGTGTTGAGAATTTCGCTAATATGATGAATGAGAAAGCGAAGCAATTAGGAGCGAAAGATAGCCACTTTGTAACACCGAATGGATTGCATGATCCGAACCATTATACGACGCCGTATGATATGGCTATGATTACGAAGGGTGTGCAAAAGTATCCTGAAATTTTACAAGCGATGAATACGAAAAGAACGACAGTTACGACGTCTAGGCAGACGGTGTCTATTTTTAATAAATCTAATTTTTTTGAAAATCCATATAGCATTGGCGGTAAGACAGGGTTTACGAATGAAGCACGTAATACACTTGTTTTATTAAATGAGAAAGATGGAAATCGTATTATAAGCGTAGTAATGGCTTCTCAAAGACCTGAAATTTATGAAGATTTGAAGCAGATGGCGGAATATTCTTTCGGTCAATTTACGAAGCAAATGGTGCTTGATAAACATAATTGGCATCAAAAAACAACATATTTAAATAAAGATGTTAATTCTGAGTTGGAACAAAGTGTGGAGCTTATGCTTAAGAAAGATGAAGGGAAAAATGTGAAAACTATTTTCCGGGCGGCTTCATTAGATAAAGAATCTTTATATCATAAAGGAATACATCGTGGTGAGGTAGTTGGTGCAGTTGATATTACGAAAAATAATCAAACAATTGCGACGGTAAATGTTCTTTCAACAGAAGATGTCACTTTTACGATGCCTAAAAAAGATACAACTATGCCTGAAGTAAAAGACTCAAATGTGAAAGTAATAAGTGTTGGGATAGGTGCGATTATATTATTTGGAGCAATTTTATATGTAGTGTTGCGCCGAAATACAAAAGGAATGAAATCAGAAGGTAAATAAATTACTAATAAAAAGACTGTGTAAAATTTTGGCACAGTCTTTTTTCTATATTTTAAATAACTAATAATTGTAAATTTTCTTATTGCAATAACTTAAAGTTCGTTATATCATTTACTTGTGTTCTTGTTAAAGAACAAAGTGGATATTGCATACTTCAAATAATATAAAACAACGGAGAGGGAGAGAGACGATGAAATTAATATGGAAGATAATTAGCAACGCGATCTCATTTGTTTTATTTGCATTGATGGTTTTTTTAGCTTTTGTAGTTATTTCTTCAAAAGCAAGCGGTGGTGATCCGACAGTGATGGGATATCAATTTAAGAGCGTTCTTTCAGGATCAATGGAGCCGACGTTTTTAACAGGATCAATCATTGCAATAGAACCAAACAAAGATGGTTCTCAATATCAAAAAGGTGATGTTATTACCTTTAAAGAGAAAGATCAAAAAATTATCACTCACCGTATTATCGGTGTGAAAGATACAAATGGAAAAGTAATGTATGAAACAAAAGGGGATAACAACAATGGACCAGATTTAGAGCCAGTACTTGCAGAAAATGTAGTTGGAAAGTATGCAGATATTACAGTTCCGTATGTTGGTTATTTACTGAATTATGCGAATTCAAAAGCGGGAGCAGCATTGCTTCTTATTATTCCAGGAGTCTTTTTGCTTGGTTATTCCGCTATTTCTATTTTTGGTGCTATTCGTAGCATTGACGGAGAAAAGAAAGATAAAAAAGTAGAACAATCCGTCTAGTTCGTTTGGTTATACTTTCCGTTTAGGAAGTTAACAAATATATATTAAGGGGATATGGACATGACTTTAAAGAAAAAATTAGGAATGGGTATTACATCAGCAGTATTAGGAGCAGCTTTAGTTGGTGGAGGAACATTTGCATTTTTCAGTGATAAAGAAGTGTCAAACAATACATTTGCGGCTGGAACACTGGATTTAGCATTAAATCCATCAACAGTTGTTAACGTATCGAATTTAAAACCTGGGGATACAATTGAAAAAGAATTTAAACTAGAAAATAAAGGTTCTTTAGATATTAAAAAGGTTCTACTGAAAACAGATTATAATGTAGAAGATGTAAAGAAAGATAATAAAGATGATTTTGGTAAACATATTAAAGTAACATTCTTAAAAAATGTAGATAAGCATGAGACAATTGTGAAACAAACTACTTTAGATAAATTAAAAGGTGACACACTTACAGCTGTAGATAATGATTTATCGGCTTGGTTCTGGGATGAAAAAGGTATTTCAGCAGGTAAATCTGATAAATTCAAAGTGAAATTTGAGTTCGTTGATAATGGAAAAGATCAAAATCAATTCCAAGGCGATAAGTTACAATTAAATTGGACGTTTGATGCACAACAAACAGCAGGTGAAGAAAGATAATAATAAAAAGGGCTATCACATGGATAGCCCTTTTTCTATTTTTCTAGTATTTGTCTATCAATTTTAATAGTTCTTTACTATAATATAGATAATGTTCTGTATAAAGAACGTAATGTTCGATGGGAGAGATTAAGATGCTGAAAAGACCGCGTAATTTTAAAAAGATGCTTATATTGCCGTGTATGTGTTCTATTACGTTTTATTTAGGATCTCAAATTATGACGCATACAGAAGCGGCGTTCATTCATGAAACGAAAGTAGAAGCGACGCTTTCTACAGCAATTATATTTCCGAAAACAGTTAATACGTTAAAAGAGCAATCTGAGAAACATAAACAGTTTATTGAGCGTGAGTATGGAACGATGAAGGGGAAATTGAAAGCAACTTCTATTGAAGAAATAAAACAGGCGATTTCTGTATGGCAACAAGGGCGTGAGAAAATTGTTGCTGAGAAGGAAGCTCTGCAAAATGTATATACTGAAATAGAAGCTCCTTACAATCAAATACAAGAAGAATTAAAGGTAAATAAAGATGAGTCGATGCAGCAAGTGTCCGTATATGTAAATGAAGGCTTTCGCAGTATCAAAGAGAAGCGTGACTATATTGAGAAAGAAATTAGCTTGAAAGCTATTGATGAGCAAATTCAGGCTCTTCAGCAACAATTAAACGTTGCAATTGAAGCGGAAGGACAAAAGAAAGTAGAAGAACAAAAGAAAGCAGAGGAACAGAAGAAAGTAGAAGAACAAAAGAAAGCAGAGGAACAGAAGAAAGTAGAAGAACAAAAGAAAGCAGAGGAACAAAAGAAAGCAGAGGAACAAAAGAAAGCCGAAGAACAAAAGAAAGTAGAAGAATAGAAGAAAGCCGAAGAACAAAAGAAAGTAGAAGAACAGAAGAAAGTAGAAGAACAGAAAAAAGTAGAAGAGCAAAAGAAAGTGGAAGAACAGAAAAAGCTAGAAGAGCAGAAGAAAGCGGAGTAACTGCTTTAGTGAAACAGCCAGAAAACAAGAATGTGGTGTAAGAGAGAGTGAACGAATAAGCAAGACTAGTAATATTTATACGAGTGTGAGGGAACGTTAGCCCTCACCTCTTTGTTTTTCTTTTTTCTTATAGTATTAAATGATTTGAGTGTGAAAAAAGTTATAAATTATCATTATTTTTCTGAAAAGTCTAAAAAATATTGAGAAATAAAAATAACTGAAAATATTAATAAATATGTGTTGTGTTTATATAGAGTTGTTCGTTATAATGAACATAAGGTTTTTAAAAAAGAACGCATATTAGCTAAGCTAATATAGTTTTCTTTACATCTCTTATTGAAAAATAAGTGATAAAAATATAAAAAAAAGCTAGGGGGAATTGATTGTGAGTCTGAAAAAGAAATTAGGTATGGGAGTTGCATCAGCAGCATTGGGGTTAGCTTTAATTGGTGGAGGAACATTTGCATTCTTTAGCGATAAAGAAGTATCAAACAATACATTTGCAGCTGGGACGTTAGACCTTACATTAAACCCTAAGACGCTTGTAGATATTAAAGATTTAAAACCAGGGGATTCTGTTAAGAAAGAGTTCTTATTACAAAACAGCGGTTCGTTAACTATTAAAGACGTTAAATTAGCAACAAAGTATACTGTTAAAGATGCAAAAGGTGATAATGCTGGTGAAGACTTTGGTAAGCACGTTAAAGTAAAATTCCTTTGGAACTGGGATAAACAAAGTGAGCCTGTATATGAAACAACTTTAGCAGACTTACAAAAAGTTGATCCAGATCTTTTAGCTAAAGATATCTTTGCTCCTGAGTGGGGAGAAAAGGGTGGATTAGCAGCTGGTACAGAGGATTATCTATGGGTACAATTTGAATTCGTAGATGATGGAAAAGACCAAAATATCTTCCAAGGTGATACATTGAATTTAGAATGGACATTCAATGCCAACCAAGAAGCTGGGGAAGAAAAATAATAAAAAAGCGGGTATTCCCGCTTTTTTTTATAAAGAAAAAGAAGTGCTGGTTGTAAGCACTTCTTTCTATTATTATTTTTGATTTTGCTTCCACTTTGTAAATTCAAGAAATTCACGAAATTGTTCTTTGGAGACACCAGAGTTCATTGCATCTTTAACGAGTTGTGTCCATTCGGAGTCTAGGTTAGTTTCCTTTGTTGTTTCATCATGAAGTAAAGTATCAACTGGAATTTGTAGAACTGCTGCGATCTTTTCAAGAAACTGAATGGAAGGGTTTTTTTGTAAATTTCGTTCTATAGAACTAATGTAAGATTTAGCAACGCCAGCTTTTTCGGCAAGTTCAGTTAATGAAATCCCTTTTTGTAAACGAAGGCGTTTTATACGTTCTCCAATCATATTTGCGCACCTTTCTATCAATATGTAGTTGTCTTATGATGTCATTATTATAACATAAACTTCGTTAAAAAGAACAAACCTATTGAGCCTGACTGGATGGCTTCATACGTTGGAAAAATTGCTCGATGTCTTGCATGGCGATACCAGCATCTAGAGCTTCAAGTATTAAATCAATCCATTCTTGATCCAGTGCGTCTGTCTTATCTTTGTACAAATGTAATTCCTCCCTAATTATCGGTCATAATTGCTGCTACAGAATACATGATAATGCAATCGGATTTTGTGTTTTATATAGTGAATTATCAAATATTGTGTAGATGAAACAAAGATAAAATCCCCATTAAACTCCCTCTATGGAAATTATAAATTGTTCGATAAAAACTTTCAATATTTTCAGAAAACATTGTTGAATTGTGATATATTCGTATGCTAACTATGAAATTTTTACAAATATATTAAAAATATTACATAATATGACTAAATATTGAAAAAATATTGAATTTTTAATAAAATTCAATTTGTAATACATATTATTTATTAGGGGAGGAAATAAGGGATGAACAAGAAACCGTTCAAAGTTTTGTCATCAATCGCTTTAACAGCTGTATTAGGCCTTTCATTCGGAGCTGGCACTCAATCTGCATATGCTGAAACGCCTGCGAATAAAACAGCTACGAGCCCAGTTGATGATCACTTAATTCCGGAAGAACGTTTAGCAGATGCTCTAAAAAAACGTGGGGTAATTGATTCGTCAGCTTCAGAGAAAGAAACAAAGAAAGCTGTCGAAAAGTATGTAGAGAACAAAAAGGGTGAAAATCCTGGGAAAGAAGTACCAAATGGGGATCAACTTACGAAAGAAGCATCTGATTTTTTAAAGAAAGTGAAAGATGCGAAAGCAGACACGAAAGAAAAATTAGATAACCCTGCAACAGGAACACCTGCAGCGACAGGCCCAGTTAAAGGCGGTCTAAATGGTAAAGTACCAACTTCTCCAGCGAAACAAAAAGACTATAACGGTGATGTACGTAAAGATAAAGTACTCGTTTTACTTGTAGAGTACGCTGACTTTAAACATAATAATATCGACAAAGAGCCTGGATATATGTATTCTAACGATTTTAATAAAGAACATTATGAAAAAATGTTATTCGGCAACGAGCCGTTTACATTAGATGATGGAAGTAAAATTGAAACGTTTAAACAATATTACGAAGAGCAATCTGGTGGTAGTTACACAGTGGACGGAACAGTTACAAAATGGTTAACAGTTCCTGGTAAAGCTGCTGATTACGGTGCAGATGCTGCTAGCGGCGGTCATGATAATAAAGGACCAAAAGGCCCACGTGATTTAGTAAAAGATGCATTAAAAGCAGCTGTAGATAGCGGTCTTGATCTATCAGAGTTTGATCAATTTGATCAATATGATGTAAATGGTGATGGAAATAAAAATCAACCGGATGGTTTAATTGATCACTTAATGATTATTCATGCAGGTGTTGGGCAAGAAGCAGGTGGTGGTAAATTAGGTGATGATGCAATTTGGTCACATCGCTGGACAGTTGGACCAAAACCATTCGCAATTGAAGGTACACAAGCGAAAGTTCCATATTGGGGTGGAAAGATGGCAGCGTTCGACTACACAATTGAACCAGAAGATGGAGCAGTTGGTGTATTCGCGCATGAATATGGTCATGATTTAGGTTTACCAGATGAGTATGATACACAATATAGCGGTGCTGGTGAGCCAATTCAAGCTTGGTCTATCATGAGTGGCGGAAGCTGGGCTGGTAAAATTGCAGGTACAACACCAACGAGCTTATCACCACAAAATAAAGAGTTTTTCCAAAAAACAATCGGTGGTAACTGGGCAAATATCGTAGAAGTAGATTACGAGAAATTAAATAAAGGTATCGGCCTAGCAACATATTTAGACCAAAGTGTTACGAAATCTAACCGTCCAGGTATGATTCGTGTTAACTTACCAGACAAAGATATAAAAACAATTGAGCCGGCATTCGGAAAACAGTATTACTACAGCACAAAAGGTGATGATCTTCATACGAAGATGGAAACACCACTGTTCGATTTAACAAATGCAACGACTGCAAAATTTGACTTCAAATCATTATATGAAATTGAAGCAGAGTATGATTTCCTTGAAGTACACGCTGTAACGGAAGATGGTCAACAAACGTTAATTGAAAGACTTGGTGAGAAAGCAAATAGTGGAAATGCAGATTCGACAAATGGAAAATGGATTGATAAATCATATGATTTAAGCCAGTTCAAAGGTAAGAAAGTAAAATTAACATTTGATTACATTACTGATGGTGGTTTAGCATTAAATGGTTTCTTACTTGATAATGCTTCATTAACAGTAGATGATAAAGTAGTATTCTCTGATGACGCAGAAGGTACGCCACAATTCAAATTAGATGGTTTTGCTGTTTCTAACGGAACAGAGAAGAAAAGCCATAACTACTATGTTGAGTGGAGAAACTATGCTGGTTCAGATAACGCGTTAAAATTTGCACGTGGTCCAGTATATAACGCTGGTATGGTTGTATGGTATGCAGATTCAGCTTACACAGATAACTGGGTAGGTGTACATCCAGGACACGGTTTCCTAGGTGTAGTTGATTCTCATCCAGAAGCAATTGTAGGAACTTTAAATGGTAAACCGACAGTGGAAAGTAGTACGCGATTCCAAATCGCAGATGCGGCGTTCTCATTCGATAAAACGCCAGCTTGGAAAGTTGTATCTCCAACGCGTGGAACGTATACGTATGATGGTTTAGCAGGTGTACCGAAGTTTGATGATTCTAAAACGTATATTAATCAACAGATTCCAGATGCAGGACGTATTTTACCGAAGCTTGGTCTGAAGTTTGAAGTAGTAGGACAAGCTGATGATAATTCTGCAGGTGCTGTTCGTTTATATCGTTAATACTGTAAAACTACCGAGAGATTTTCTTTCGGTAGTTTTTTTGTGAGCAATGAATTTTATATAGCTGAAAAAGTCATATATAATGTAACCTTAAGAATAGAAATTTGTTATATATGAAGTCTATATAAATAATGAAAGAATTGGATAAAAATAGTGGGAGAAGGTGAGTGAATGAGTATTTCCTCTATTGTAAGTAGGCAAAAGGAATATTTTTTAAAAGGGCATACGAGAAGCATCGAAATGCGAAAGAATAATTTGAAGAAGCTTTATGAAGGCATTCAGCATTTTGAAGAAGAAATATTTCAGGCATTGAAATTAGATTTAAATAAGTCAGTTCACGAGTCGTTTACAACGGAAGTTGGATATGTATTAAAAGAAATTTCCTTTCAATTGAAACATATGTCATCGTGGAGTAAACCGAAACGAGTTCGAACAGCACTTACTCATTTTGGATCAAAAGGAAAAGTAGTGCCAGAACCGTATGGTGTGACACTTATTATTGCACCGTGGAACTATCCTTTTCAATTAGCAATTGCACCACTTGTAGGAGCACTGGCAGCTGGAAATACAATCGTTTTAAAGCCGTCAGAGTTAACACCAAGCGTTTCAAAAGTGCTTAAGAGAATGTTAGATGAATTATTCCCAGAAGAGCTTGTAGCGGTAGTAGAAGGTGGCGTTGAAGAGAGTACATCTTTGCTGAGGGAACCATTTGATTATATTTTCTTTACTGGTAGTGTTGGCGTTGGAAAAGTTGTAATGGAAGCAGCAGCGAAACAGTTGACGCCGCTCACTTTAGAACTTGGCGGGAAAAGTCCTTGTATTGTACATAAAGATGCAAAGATAGAGATGACAGCAAGAAGAATTGTTTGGGGTAAGTTTTTAAATGCAGGGCAGACGTGTGTAGCGCCTGATTATATGTATGTGCATTCTTCCGTGAAAGAAAAGCTAATTGAGGCACTGCGACATGAAATTATAGAGCAGTATAGTAAAGAACCTTTGCAAAATGAAAATTATGTGCGTATTGTAAGTGAGCGTCATTTCGAAAGATTATGTGGATTTTTACAAGATGGTCAAGTCGTAATTGGTGGAAACTATAAGAAAGATACATTACATATTGAACCGACAGTACTAGCGAATATTACATGGAAAGATACTGTTATGGAAGACGAAATTTTTGGTCCGATTTTACCAATCATAGAGTACGACAACATAGAAGATGTAATTGGCACAATCCAGCAACATCCGAAGCCGTTAGCGTTATATGTATTTTCTGAAGATAAAGAAGTACAAAAGAAAGTGACGAGTAATATTTCATATGGTGGAGGCTGTATTAATGATGTTGTCTATCATCTTGCCACGCCATATTTACCTTTTGGGGGTGTTGGAAGTAGTGGATTAGGGGGTTATCATGGGAAAGAAAGTTTTCGGACTTTTTCACATTATAAAAGCATTTTAGCCCAATCTACAGCATTCGACATGAAAATTCGTTACTCTTCTACAAAAAGTGCTTTAAAATTCATACGAAAGTTGTTAAAATGATGATGGTGTTTATCAGTAGGCGTAGCCGTATGATAATAGCCCCTTCGCAATGGAAGGGGTTTTTCTGTTCGACGTTATGTATCATGCGAAAATGAATCAAACATACTACATAAAGAATAGAAACGAACGCTTGTTAAATAACCATTTTTGTTTGGATCGAAACAAAAAATAGTCTATAGAACATAAATATTTATTCATGAATATAAAAATTTAAAATTTAAGGTAGATAGGACGGGAAAATGAAAAAGATTATTAAAGTTGAAGCAGTTGAAAAACATTTTGGAAATCAAGTGATTATCCCACCTCTTTCTTTAGATATTAAAGAGGGAGAGTTTTTAACAATTTTAGGGCCGAGTGGCTGCGGGAAAACGACTTTACTTCGTATGATCGCAGGATTTGAAACTCCAACTAAAGGGAATCTTTTATTAGATGATGAAAGAATTAACGATTTGCCGCCATATAAGCGTCATATGAACCTAGTGTTCCAACATTACGCACTATTCCCACATATGACAGTAGAGAAGAATATTTGTTTTGGTATGAAAATGCAGAAAGTATCAGCAGCAGAGCAGAAAGAGCGTGCTGAAGAGGCAATGCGTTTAACGCAGTTACTTGAGTTCCGTAATCGTAAACCTGCGAAGCTTTCTGGTGGACAACAGCAGCGTGTTGCAATTGCAAGAGCGATTGTAAATAATCCGCGTGTATTACTATTAGATGAGCCACTTGGAGCGCTTGACTTTAAGTTACGAAAAGACTTGCAACGTGAATTGAAAAACTTACAACGTAATTTAGGAATTACGTTCATATACGTAACGCACGATCAAGAAGAAGCAATGAGCATGAGCGATCGTATTGTCGTTATGAATAAAGGACATATCGAACAAATCGGAACGCCGAAAGAAATTTATAATAAGCCGAAAACATTGTTCGTTGCGACATTCATCGGTGAAAATAATATTGTGAAGAACGGGGAAGGCTATGTAGCAATTCGCCCTGAAAATGTAAAAGTACGTTCGGTTGAAGAACCAATTTTAAAAGAATACCATCTTGGACATATTGAAGATATTGAGTTTGTCGGAAATATGGAGAAGCTTTATGTACGTGATGAGAAAACATCAGAATTACTAATGGCATATCAAACTGCTGAAGAGGCAGCGCAGTGGAGCATTGGAGATAATGTATATGTAGGCTGGGAGCAAGAGGACGAGGTGACCTTAAATTGAAAAAAGGGAAATTACTCGCACTACCTACAGTCGCGTGGCTGCTAATTTTCTTCCTAATCCCGCTCGTATTCGTATTAGGATTCGCCTTCATGCAGCGCGGAGCTTACGGGACAGTAGAAATGCAATTTACGCTGGAGAATATATCCCGTGTATTTGATCCATTGTACTTAGGAACGTTATGGGAAACTGTTAAGATCGCAGTTATTACAACAGTAATATGTTTATTAATTGGTTATCCGTTTGCGTATACAATTACAATTGTTGACCGCAAATACCGCTCTATTCTTTTATTATTGGCAACGATCCCGTTTTGGATTAACTTTCTTGTTCGTTCATACGCATGGATTGTTATTTTACGTTCACAAGGTCTTGTGAATACGTTGTTATTAAAGCTTGGCATTATTAGTGAACCGTTAAATTTATTATATAATACTCCTTCTGTAATACTCGGAATGGTCTATTCTTTATTACCATTTATGATTTTACCAGTGTATGCAGCAATTGAGCAGCTGGATAAGCGTAAGCTAGAAGCGGCTTATGATTTAGGAGCAACACCAATAAAGGCATTTTGGAATATAACAGTGCCGATGACGATGTCAGGAATTGCGACTGGTTCTATTTTAGTATTCGTTTCTTCTATCGGAATGTTTGTTGTATCAGACGTGATGGGCGGATCGAAAGTAGCATTAATCGGAAACGTTATTCAAAATCAATTCTTAGGTGCACGTGACTGGCCGTTTGGATCTGCGTTATCGATTATCGTTGTTCTATTCTCTGTTCTGTTAATTTACTTATATTATCGTGCAACGAAAGTATATAAATATAATGAGAACGGAGGGGAATAGGCAAAGATGAAGAAGTTTTTAGTTTCTTATTCTTGGTTAATTTTGTTATTCTTGTATTTTCCAATGATGGTTTTAATGGTCTATTCTTTCAACGACTCTCGCATTAATGCGGAGTGGGAAGGTTTTACATTCCATTGGTATACAGATTTATTTCAAAAACAAGATGTTATTGATGCATTTGTAAATAGTATTACGATTGCAGTTATAACAACGATTGTGACAACGGTACTTGGTGTATTCTTTGCAATTGCTTTACATCGTTATAAATATCGTTTCGAAGGGGCTATTAATGGCCTTGTATATTTACCAATTTTAATTCCTGATATTTTAATGGGATTATCTTTACTAATTCTTTTCAGTCAGTTAGGAATGGAACTTGGACAAACAACGATTATTATTGCACATATTACATTTAGCATTTCGTTTGTTGTTGTTATTTTAGCTGCGCGTCTTTCAAGTATGGGACGTGACTTAGAAGAAGCTGCAAATGATCTAGGAGCAACGCCTTGGCAAACGTTTCGTTATGTAACGTTCCCAGCAATTGCACCGGGAGTTATTTCGGCAGCATTATTAACATTCACATTATCAATTGATGATTTTGTAATTAGTTTCTTCGTATCAGGACCAGGATCAACAACATTGCCACTATACATTTACAGTATGGTTAAGCGCGGAGTATCACCAGAAATTAATGCTCTTTCTACAATTTTAATTGTTGCTATCGTAGGATTAATGGTTCTATCTGAAATCTTCCGGAACAAAGGTGCAGATGGTGAAGAAAACTCTGGAGGACACCTTCCTTTATAATACGAACGATATAGAAAGTACAAGGGGGTAATAAACCGATGAAATTAATGAAAAGAATAGCTGGCGCAGCAATTAGCTTTAGCCTTGTTGCTGGTGTGCTTGCTGGTTGTGGTGAAAAGAAAGAAGAATTAAATATTTATAGTTGGGCTGACAATTTTGATGAGCAAGTGCTAAAAGATTTTGAAAAGAAGTATAATGTGAAAATTAACTATGACAAGTACGCAAGTAATGAAGAAATGCTTGCGAAATTACAAGCTGGTGGCGCAAAGTATGACTTAATTCAGCCGTCGGATTACATGGTTAAAACAATGGCGAAAATGGACTTATTAGCGCCGTTAGATAAAAAGAATATCCCGAATATCGAAAATATGGTTTCTAATTTTAAAACACCTGCGTTTGATCCAGAGAATAAATATTCTTTAGTGTACACTTGGGGTGTAACAGGGATTGCATACAATAAAAAGTATGTGAAAGAAGCACCTACAAGCTGGGCGGACTTATGGAATGAGAAATATAAAGGACATGTAACGTTACTGAACGATTCTCGTGAAGTATTAGGAGTGGGTCTTAAGAAGCACGGGTTCTCAAACAGTACGAAAGACGATGCACAATTAAAGACAGCAGCAGATGATTTAAAGAAGCTGCTTCCAAACTTATTAGCATTTGATACAGATAACATTAAACAAAAATTCATTACAGAAGATGCTTGGATCGGAACAGTTTGGTCTGGAGATGCAGCATTTATCGCAAAAGATAATAAAGATGTAGAATATGTTGTACCAAAAGAAGGCGGCACAATTTGGGCTGATACGTTAGCAATTCCAAAAGGTGCAAAACATAAAGAGCTTGCTGAGAAATTTATGAACTACTTACTAGATGAAAAAGTAAGTGTGAAAAACTACGAGTCAATTGGTTACAGTAATCCAAATGAAAAAGCTCATCCTCTTCATAGTAAAGAATACCGTGATAATCACATGATTTTCTTAACGAAAGAAGAGTTAGATCGTACAGAATGGCTTGTTGATGTAGACGATAAGTTAAAAGACTATGATCGTTACTGGACAGAGCTAAAAACAAAAGGTAAATAAGCAAGGAAATGCGGTTTCTAAAGTAGAAATCGCATTTTTTCATAGTAGGAGGAAATCGTTTGAAGAAGAAGTTACATCAGTATGAGGTAATGTGTATCGGTTTGTTATTTGCTGTATTTGGTATTGTTGCTTGGCGCGTACATGCAGGTGGCGTTACAGTGATGGATACATATGTCCGTGGATTAGTAAGAGGGCTACAAACGGAAAGTTCTCTTACATTTTTCTCGTACTTTACAAAATTGGGATCAGCAATTGGGATAGTCGCTACGCTCGTTATAAGTTTGCTTGTTTTTTGGAAGAAGCGTTATTATGCTGCGATGATTGTATATCCAATGGGAATTTTAGTAACACATCTTGTGAATAAAGGGATAAAAGAGATTGTAAAGAGAGAACGTCCGTCATTAAATGAAGCGCTAGATGCACTTGGATATAGTTTTCCTAGTGGACATGCAATGCTATCAATTATGACATTTGGATTTCTTACTTATATCATTGCTGCTAATTTGAAAAGCGTAGCTGGGAAATGTGTCACAACGATTTTGATGGGTATAGTAATTCTATCGATTGGATTAAGTAGAGTCATTTTAAATGTACATTACCCAACTGATATTTTAGCTGGTTACTGCGTAGGTGGTATTTTGTTAATTATCGCGATTTACTACCATCGTTTACTTACTGAGAGATTAGGGCTTAATAAAGAGAGATAGAAAAACGTCTGGAAAAACTATTATTATAGTTTTTCCAGACGTTTTTTGTTTATATCAAGATGTGATACAGTATAAGTGACAATTGAATTATGTAAAGTAGGTGAAAATGTGTGAAGACAAATGTACATAAAGTTGATAAGTGGGGGAAGTTAGGAGCCTTTTTGTATCAGTTTCGTTATACAGTAATTGTAGCGTTACTGTTGCTCGCAATCGCACTTGGGATTTTTGCTCCAAAGTTACCGGGAGTATTAGGTGGTGACGGTTTCCAAACCGAAGGCGACTATCAAAAAACGAAAGAAATTTTAGATAAAGATTTTAAGAAGTCTCAAGATACGCTGCTGCTCGTTTTTGAGAAAAATAAAGATGCTTCGCATGAGGAATTTAAAAAGCGAATAAATGAAATTGTAAAGAATGTTCAAGAGAAAGAGAACTATGAATCTTTCCATCACCCAATCCAAAATAAAGAAATGCTACAAGATGACATCGGCTATGCGACAATTTTATTTTCGGGGAAAACAAATAAGGAACGAATGAAAAAGACATTACAATTTGCTGATGAGATTGAGAAAGAAAGTAATATAGCATTAAAAGTAACACCTACAGGGTTTCCGAAAATTAATAAAGAGATTAATGAAAGAACGCAAAATGATTTAAAAGTAGCAGAGATGATTGGATTACCAATTGCGTTTCTTGTATTACTATTTTCGTTTGGTAGTCTTTTGGCATCAATTTTACCGATTTTGAATGGGGCGCTTAGTGTTATTAGTACGATGGGTATATTGTATTTCATCGGTGTTGATAAAGAACTATCTATTTTCGTGTTAAACGTTGCACCGATGATTGGACTTGCATTATCTATTGATTTTGCGCTATTATTTGTGAACCGTTTTCGAGAGGAAGTTGCTAAACGAACGGTAAAAGAAGCGATAGCAATTACATATCAAACGGCAGGACGTGCGATTGTATTTTCAGGATTATGCGTATTTGTTGGGTTATCCGGTTTGTTTTTCTTTAAGATAGATTATATTCAATCTGTCGCGATTAGCGGAATGATTGTTGTCATTATGAGTATTTTATTCTCACTCACACTTCTTCCAGCACTATTATCGTTAATCGGTAAAAGAATATTAAAAAAGAATCAAGTAGCACATACGCCGGCAAAAGCATGGCGTAAATTTGCAAAATTTGTGATGAAACATCCAATTGCAATGATTATTGTTGTTACAACATTTATTGTTATTTGCTTATTACCGTTACGTACAGCTAATTTGCAGTTCCCTGGTGTTGAAGCTTTACCTGAAAAGAGTGATACAAGGATTGCATATGAAAAGTATGAAGAAGCATTTAATGAAACTGTCAAAACACACGCTGATGTTACGTTAGTTGTAGAGACGGAAAAAGATATGAAAGAAAAAGAAAGTCTACAAAAGATAGAAGAAGTCGTTCAAAAGTTAAAAGGTGATAAGAAAGTACATGAAGTAAGAAGTTTATACGACGGGTTAACTGGAATGAAAGCAGATCAAGTTGTTGGAATGTTGCAGTCGCCAGAATCAGCGAAACTAACTCCTGTATTTGAAGCATACACGCAAGGGAATAAGACGACGATAGAAATATTTTTGAAAACAAAACCACGTACAGAGACTGCAAAACAGTGGGTACGTGACTTTAAAAAGAACTATAAAGAAACGGATGTTACGTATTATCTAGGCGGAATGACGACGTTTCAACAAGAATTAGAAGATGAAATTAAAGATAAAGTTGTAATTGGTATGTCTGTTATATTTGGATCGACCTTTGTTATATTATTATTTGCATTCCGATCTATACTCATTCCAATTAAGGCAATTGTTATGAATATACTTAGTTTAAGTGCAACCATTGGAATTGTTGTTTGGTTATTTGAAGGTGGTCATTTCGGTTTAGAAGCAAGTCCGGTTCTGTTTGTCTTACCAATCTTCATTTTTGGCCTCGTATTTGGGCTTAGTATGGATTATGAAGTATTTCTTATTTCACGTATTCATGAGCTCTATGAAGAAACAGGAGATAACGATCAAGCAACGTTAGAAGGGCTCGTTTCAACAAGTAGAATCATTACATCAGCTGCTTTAATAATGATTGTTGTAACTGGTGCATTCGCATTTACTGATATTTTACCAGTAAAGCAGATGGGTCTTGGCGTTGCATTAGCAATATTTCTTGATGCAACAATTATTCGTCTTATGCTCGTACCAAGCTTAATGAAGTTATTTGGAGACTGGAACTGGTGGTTACCATTTCGAAAAAAACGAGAAAAATCATCGTAAAAAATGCTCATCAATATGATGAGCATTTTTTATGAATAGCAAAGCCTACATTTTGCAAATAGTATGTGATAAGAACATTACATAATAAGTAGGTGAAGGCAATGTTTCGTTATTTTAAGTTTAAGTTAAATGATACAGTACAGTTTGCCGAGAACGATGGGCATATGTATCGCATTGTCGGTTATCGGTTAGAAAAAGGATTTTATCCAAAAGATGAATGGACTCATATCATTTATGAACTACTTAGAGAATTTGACGGGTATACGATGGATGCAGAAGAGGAAGAACTTGTAAAGGTCGTTCAAGTAGAGGATGAGTATTACAAAATACAAGAAGTATCAGGTTATCGCTATCCAGTAAAAATGAAACAAAAACAACAAGTGATGAAAATAGAAAAGATGGACGATTTATTAGATGCTTACAATGATTATAAAAGGTTGGCGGATTTCTTTAAGGATTTATCGTATGAACAAAAAGCTGAAGAAGTATTGTTAGAAATGAAAAGACTTAGAGCTTGAGGGGCAGTCTATTATAAGACTGTCCTCTATTTTTGACGGTGCATCAAAGTGTGTTTTCCGTTACAATGAGAGAATCAATAGAAATAAGGTGATAAACAGTATGGAAACAAACAAAAAGGGTAAATGGTGTGAAATTACCGTTCCAGCTAAATGGAATGGTATAAGTATTGAATCGGTATTAAAAGTAGAATGGGAAATACCGAAAAAGCTATTACATCAGCTTCGTATGGAAAAAGGTGTTACGGTTAACGGGGAACAAAGAAGATGGAATGAGCTTTTAAAAGAGAACGATAAGTTACAAGTCCATATGTTTGCGGAGGAAGAGTACGGTGTAGATCCAGAATATGGTGAATTACATGTAGTATACGAAGATGATCACGTACTTATCGTAAATAAACCAGAGCAAATGGACACACACCCTGCTGAAAAAGGTGGAACCGGGACGCTTGCAAATCTTGTTGCTTTTCATTTTCAAATGCAAGGTTTAGAGACGAAGGTGCGTCATATTCATCGTTTAGATAAAGATACGACAGGTGGTGTCGTGTTTGCTAAGCATAGAATTGCTGGTTCAATTATGGATCGCTTATTAATGGAAAGAAAAATTAAAAGAACGTACGCAGCGCTCGTTGAAGGGAAAGTAAAGAAGAAACAAGGAAAGATTGATGCTGCTATCGGAAGGGATCGCCATCATGCTACAAGGCGTCGTATTTCTCCAAAAGGTGACCAAGCTATCACATATTATAAAGTAGAAAAGTATTTTAAGAAGCAAAACACGACTCTCGTAACGTTACAATTAGAAACGGGTAGAACACATCAAATTCGTGTTCATATGAGTCATAATGGTAATCCATTAGTTGGGGATGTATTATATGGTGGACAAACAAAATATATGTCCAGTCAAGCATTGCATGCGATGAAGATACATTTCTTGCATCCAATTACGAAAGAAGCGATTGAAGTTGATGTGCCGTTTCCTACAAAGTTAAATAATAAAATAAAAGAATTTCAAAAAGAAAATGCGTAAAGTATAAGTTTTAACTTGAAAAAAGTAGATTTTTGCAGGGATTTCTCTAAAAGAAGCGAAGCCGTTAAGAGAAAAGAGAGGTGAGAATCACTTGATTAAATATAAGTATGTACTGGGAATATTTTTCGCTTGTCTTTTACTTACTCTATTTCTCTATCCCTATTTACCAAATCGTATGGCAGTACATTGGAATGTAAATGGTCAGCCAAACGAGTTTATGAGTAAACAAGTCGTTGTAGCATTTATTCCCTGTTTTATTATTTTTTCATATGGATTTTTGTATATTATTTCACATAATATATTTAAGTTTAATGAAAGAGAGCATGGTATTATAGGCGGATTTATAAAGAAAATTACGTTATTTATGTTGTTTATTCATACGCTTATCCTCTTTATTAATTTTGGGGATTTGATATCCTTTCAAACAGGATTAACGATTGGGATTAGTATGTTTCTTTTTATGCTGAGTAAAGAATTTAAGAAAATAAAAGGCAAAGAAAAAGAAAAAGATCCAATTAAATTACAAAAAATTTGTTTAGTGAGTAGACGGATTTTTCAAGTGATGGCATGTGGCATATTGTTTTCATTGTTTTTGAACTTAGAGTGGGGATTTTATGTATTGCTTAGTGTAATAAGCTGTGGATCTATGTTGTTTATGTTATATATTTTCTATTCATACATAATAGAAAGCTATGAAACTTAAAAAAGAGTCTTCTCATTATGAGAAGACTCTTTTAATCTATTTACTTCGTAATAAATTGTTGTGTCCAGTAGTTGCCGCTTTCTACATAACCAACACCGATGTGAGTGAAGCCGTTATTTAAGATGTTTGCACGGTGTCCAGCGCTGTTCATCCAAGCTTGTACTACTTCTTCAGGTGTACGTTGACCTTGAGCGATGTTTTCACCTGCAGATGTATAAGAAATACCAAATTTCTTCATCATGTCAAACGGAGACCCGTATGTAGGGCTGTTATGATCAAAGTAGTTGTTTTTTTGCATATCTTCAGACTTAATACGTGCTACTTTGCTTAATTCAGTATCGATTTTTAGTGCTGGTAAGCCTTGTTTTGCACGCTCAGCGTTTGTTAATTCAACAACACGTTGTTCAAACTCGCTTAAAGATTTTGCTTCTTCAGCAGGCTTTTGCTCAGCTGGTTTTTGTTCAGCAGGTTTTTGAGTATTGTTGTTTTCAGCAGGCTTTTGAGCTTCTGGTTTTTGAACTTCTTCAGCAGGCTTTTGCTCGGCAGGTTTTTGCTCAACTGGCTTTTGAGTTTCTGGCTTAGCTGTTGGTTGCTCAGTTACAACATTTTCAGTAGGTTGTTGACCAGGAATGAAGCAGTTTGGTTGGAAGTTTCCTTGTTGCCATTGTGCTAATGATTCAACTCCCATAGATTGTAAGAATGCTTGTAATTCTTGTTGGCTCATTTGTTTCATCATTACTTTTGAATGCTGAATATTTTGAACCTTTACGTTAGATGGTTGTACTGTTGCAGCTTGTGCATCTAGAGAAGATACTCCTAAAGTAAGAGCTGTTGCAGCAGCTACAGATAATAAAACACGCTTTTTCATGATGTGTGTCCCCCTATATAAAGTTTTAATTTGTTTTCACACGATTTGTTTTTGACAGCCTGTCTGACTGACAAATTCATCGTAGCATACAATTTGCGAGAAAAAAGATGGAAAAAAATTCATAGACTTTAAAATTACCTAATTTATCCTAAGAGAAGAAGGGAGCAAAAATAAGAGAAATATAGAGTATAAAAGGAATTTATAGTGTTTTTATACTTGGTTTTAAGAGGGGGTTTTTGGATAAAGTTACCTAAATAGAAAATGAAGAATCCTATTGTATCAATGGTTTGAACGTTTTTTTGAGGAATATAATGGATTGATTTTTACAAAACTGTAATGTTTCTGTTGTTCTTTTTTATAATAAAGTAACATATTTTTAATGTTGTAGCAGACAAAAAAGCGGCTATCTCTTTACATAGACGAAGGAGATAGCCGTTTTCCTATTATTACGTATGTTACGAGTTAGTTTCAATTGCTTCTAATAATAAATCCACAATGTGAATTCCTCTCATTTTATGAGAAAGCCCTTCTCGCTCAATACCCAATTTCATTTGTAATAAACAACCTGGATTTGCAGTAACAATGGTTGCTGCTTCTGTTTCATGCACACGGTCCATTTTGTAATCTAGAAATTCCATTGATAACTCTGAATGAACAATATTGTAAATACCAGCAGAGCCACAGCAGCGGTCGGCATCTTTCATTTCTCGATATGTTGCACCTTGGATAGCCTCTAGTAACATACGAGGTTCAGAAGATGTGCGCATAACATTGCGTAAATGACAAGAGTCTTGATACGTAATAACTTGCGGCGTGAGTCGTAAGTCAGTTCGCTTATGGAAGTCTAGTTCTACTAGTATAGCAGTAATATCTTTAATTTTAGAAACAAACTGCTTAGCACGTTCAGCCCAATCCGGATCATCTTTTAAAAGATAATCATAGTCTACGAGATAAGCCCCGCAACCACCTGCATTCGTAATAATATAGTCGATGTTTAAATCTTCGAATGCTTTTATATTTCGCTTTGCTAATTCTTTTGCTCCACTCTTTTCACCAGCATGTCCATGCAATGCACCGCAGCAACTTTGTGTTTTTGGAATAACGATATCACAACCAGCTAATTGAAGAAGTTTCATCGTTGCGTTATTTGTTTCTAAAAACATCGTATCCATTAAGCAGCCTGTGAAGAATGCAACTTGTTTTTTCTTTGTGCTTTCTGCAGGTAAAAATGAAGGACGATCTTTCATGGCTTTCATTTTAGGGACTTTTGGTAAAACGAGATCCATCGTTGCAAGTGTTTCAGGGAATAACTTCATAATCCCTGTTTTATGTGTTAGCGTTTGTAAACCAGAACGTTGATAAAATCCGATTAGTCCAGTTAATGTTCTCATTCGATTTTGATGGGGGAATAGTCCTTCAAAAACGGCTTTTCGAACAGCTTTCACTGGCACTGAGAATTTTTTATTTTGATTAATAATATCACGAGCTTCTTCTAATAAATGTCCATAATTTACACCAGATGGACAAACAGGTTCACAAGCACGGCAACCAAGACAAACGTTTAATGTATGTTCAACATCTTCATCTGGTTCGATTAAACCATCAACGACTGCTTTCATTAATGCAATACGTCCGCGTGGTGAATGTGACTCTTTATATCCGGATTGAATGTAGGTAGGACAAGTAGGTAAACAAAAACCGCATCGCATACAGTTTAGTAATTCATCTTCACTTAATCGTTCTTTAAATTCTTTTTGAATATTTTCTTTATTTAATGTGGTCATTGCTCAACCACCACTCTTTTTCGAGTGTCTTTCGCGAACATTTTTCCAGGATTCATAATGTTATTTGGATCGAAAGCTTGCTTTATTCCTTGCATAGCTGCAATACCTTCTTTACCTAATTTCATTTCTAAATATGGAGCTTTCATTGCACCAACACCATGTTCACCAGTAATTGTGCCACCAAGTTCAATTGCTTTCGCAAATATTTCAGCAAAAGCTTGTTCAGCTCGGTGCATTTCTTCTGCATTACGAGCGTCTGTCATACAAGTTGGATGTAAATTACCATCACCAGCGTGTCCAAACGTACAAATAGGAATATTATATTTTTTTGCAATGGCATTAATAGCTTCAACCATCGGAGCGATTTGTGAACGTGGTACAGTCGCATCTTCTAATATTGTAGTAGGTTTTAATCGTGCGAGCGCTGATAGAGCACTACGGCGAGCGGTACGAAGCGCATCTGCTTCTGTTTCGTCTTTTGCAATACGAACATCAACTGCATTCATAGAGCGGCAAACATTAGCCATGTTTTCAATATCTCGATTGACTACTTCGGGAGGGCCGTCTTGTTCAATTAATAAAATTGCTTTTACATCTGTAGGTAAACCGATTTGCGCAAACTCTTCTACTACTTCAATTGTCGGTTGGTCTAAGAACTCCAGTGTTGCTGGAATGATTTTATTTGCAATAATAGAAGAAACAGCACGTGCAGCTTCATTAATATCTTCATATAGTGCAAGCATTGTTTTCTTTGTTTCAGGCATAGGAACAAGTTTTAATATAGCTTCTGTTACCACGCCAAGTGTTCCTTCAGAACCGATAAATAAACGAGTTAAATCGTAACCAGCTACATCTTTTGCTAATTTACCACCAGTGCGAATAATATCGCCATTTGGTAAGACAAGTTCAAGCCCCATTACATAATCACGTGTTACGCCGTATTTCAAACCGCGTAATCCACCTGAGTTTTCATTAATATTACCGCCGATTGTAGAAATTTTCATCGAGCTTGGATCTGGTGGATAAAATAAACCTTTTTCTTCTACCGCTTTAATAATATCAAGTGTAATGACACCAGCTTGTACAGTAATTGTTAAGTTTTCTTCATCAATTTCTAAAATATTGTTCATATGGCGGAAAATAAGGACGATACCGCCTTCAAGTGGACATGTTCCTGCGCAAAGATTTGTTCCAGACCCGCGCACATACACAGGAATTTTGTGAGTGTTACATACTTTTAATACTTCAGCTACTTCATTTGTATTACGAGGAGCAATGACTGCATCAGGCATTGCTTGGAAGTTTGGAGTGGCATCATAACTATAAGTTAAACGCCCCATATTGGATGTATCTACATTATCTTCGCCAACAATAGATACGAATGAATGAATAATTTGTTTTTCTAACATTGGAAATCCCCCTCAAACTGTTAACGTGTTTAGTTATAATAAACAACGTGGTAACAGTGCTTTCATTATAATGATAAAAAAGTCGAGGGATTCTTTCTATGTATAATCATCTAAAGATTAATCTGTTTTATCGTTCTTTTTTGTATGATCATCTAATAGGAGGAGTGCGAAGTATAAAACGTTTAAGTCTTTGAATTGTTTTGGATCAAGTCCTGTATGTTCTTCAATCTTTTTTAGCCTGTAATGTAATGTGTTAATGTGTATATGTAATTGTTTAGCCGTCTGTTTATAAGATTGGTTATAATCGATAAATAAGCGCAAAGTATGTATAAGCTCAGGAAATGATAATAAGTTTTCGATGGTACGCTCTAGAAATTGTTCACGCGTTTCGGCAGAAATATCTTGTAAACACATTTCTAAACGTAAATCTTCATTAAATACAATTTTTTTCGTTTCCAATGATACAGAAAGAGCGCGTAATGCTTGTTCGTAACATATGTTCATATTGTTTGAGGTAACTGTTTGTCCAATCCCGATATATAAAGAAATAGAAAATAAAGTTTCGCAGTCTTGTTTTAACCGTTTTAAAAATTGATAAGTTTGCTCTTTTGAGCTCGTTGCTGTAAATAAAATAAAACGATCATTTCCCCAACGAACAAATAGATGCTCTTTTGTTAAAATATTACGTATGTGTTGCCATATTTTACGCTGGAGCATCGTGTCATTTTTGCCAATAGAAAACAAAATAAGTTGTTTTTTCTTATATAAATCAATGCCAAGTGTTTTGGCGCGATCAAGAAAACTCGGGGACCACTCTGTATTTTGAAGCCAATCAAAGACAAAAGCTTCATAAGAACGGTGCTCAAGTTCTAGTTGCTCTAAAAAGTAGTTTTCATGAATTAATAATTCGGTCATCTTACGCAATATTTCTCCGTAGCGTGAAATATTTTCAGGTTCTCCTGTAATCCCAATGACACCAATTACTTCATCATGAAATAATAAAGGAAGATTCATCCCAGCCTTTACACCTTGCAATCGCCTTTCATCTTCTTTTGTAATGATGACGGTTTTCTTTTGTTTGGCGCAGCGGAGTGCACCTTCATGAAATTGACCAATTCTTTCTGTATCTGTACTTGCGATAATAACGCCTTCTATATTAATGATAATAATATTTTCTGTAATTAGTCTGCGTACTTCTCGTACAATTTTATTCGCTAAATCAGGAAATAGCATAATTGACACACCTCAAATTCTATTTGTTGTACATTATATATGTAAATTGAGTAAGAAAGGGAAATTTCACACTTTCCACACATTTATTTGTTATTTTACAATTATAACGAAATCATCCGAAGATGGAGGGAATCTTTTGAGAAAGTATGTTTTTCTTCTCTGTTTTTTATTTCTACTAGTAGGGTGTCAAGGAAGTTCATATACACCAATTGCTAAAGATAAAAATGTTATTATAACTACGAATATAAAAGAAGGCAGCATTAGTTTTATTGATAAAAAAGATAAAAAGTTAATTACGACATGGGAACTAAATGAGCCAATGGCCGGAATCACACTGCTTCCAAATGGCGATGAAATACTTGTATACGGTAAGCAATTAGAATATATGTATGTATATTCACTAGCGGAAGGAAGGCAAGTGGGAAAATATAAAACTGGAAAGGGCATTGTAAATGTGGTGGTATCAGCAGATAAAAAACAATTATTTGCTGCTGATCAAAATGTTCAAAAGGTAAGGTTCTTTACGATAAATGGGAAAGAGACAGGAAGTGTTTCAACAGGAAAAGGGCCTATAACGATGGTAGAGTATCAGAATCGGTTATCTGTACTAAACTTTTATGATACGAAACTAACGACAATTGATACGAAGAAAAAAGAAGTTATTCAATCCTTTATGATTCCGCCAGCATCAACAGGAGCGACGATTAGTCCTGATGGGAAAGAAATATGGATTGGCGGACATGGTGATGGAAATCAAGTAAATGAGAAAGTGTTAGTGTATTCTTTACAGAGTGGAGAAATGGTGCGTTCTTTACACGCTCCATTTATGCCTGTGAATATAACGAAGGATAGTAAGTACGTATATGCACTCAGTCATGGATCGAATACACTTAGAAAGTTTGATATTAGCACATATAAAGAAATAGCTTCTGTAGAAGTAGGGTCGAATCCATTTGCATTTTTTGAGAGCGGAGCAGAAGGGTATGTAGCCAGTTATGATAGTGATGAAGTGTGCGTTATAGATATGAAGAATTTGAAAATAAAACAAACAATTAAAGTCGGAAAAGGACCGTTTCAACTCATAGAGAGGGAAGGGAAGGACAATGAATAAATATAGAGTGCTAGTTGTAGATGATGAAAGTGATATGAGACAGCTTGTTGGAATGTATTTGGATAACTTTGGATATGAGTGGGGAGAAGCTGAGAATGGAAAAGAGGCTCTTAAAAAACTAGAAACGGATCATTATGATTTCGTTGTATTAGATATAATGATGCCAGAAATGGATGGACTTTCAGTTTGTAAAGAAATTAGAAAAACGTCAGATGTGCCGATTATATTTTTAACGGCAAAAGGTGAAGAGTGGAATAGGGTGAACGGCTTACGTATGGGAGCAGATGACTATATTGTAAAACCGTTTAGTCCTGGTGAATTGGTTGCCCGTATGGAAGCTGTGCTAAGAAGATATACAAAGCAAGAACAGCAAGAAGAGATTCAATTTGGACCAATTCTTATCAATGAAAAAAGTAGACGAATAGAGGCGGGTGGTGAGCCGATTTCTCTTACTGTAAAAGAGTTTGATTTATTATATTTTCTTTGCCAACATACAGGACAAGTATTTAGCCGGGAGCAATTACTTGAAAAGGTATGGGGATATGATTATGCCGGAAGTACAAGAACGGTAGATACGCATGTGAAAACGATGCGCTTGAAGCTTGGAGAAAGTGGAAACTACATTCAAACTGTTTGGGGTGTAGGCTATAAATTTGAGGTGTAACGTATGTTTACGATGGTACAAAAACTTTGGCTTACAGTAGTATGTGCAGTATGTGTAACAGTGTCCTTTCTTTATTTCGTATCTTTATACTCGTATGAAAAATTATACGTTGATAATTTAAAAGCTTCGTTAGTAATGGAAGGAAAAAGTCTTGCTGCTCAATATGATAAGCGTGAAGGAATATCAACTTTTGAAGAGAAAGTAAGATCGTTTGATCAAATATCTAGTTCAGACGTTATTTTCGTGTCTAATCCGCGTGATTTAAGCGCATGTTTGCCTTTTGATGTGCATCATCATTCTCTTATAAGTGAAGGAGATAGGCAAACGCTATTAGACGGGAAAACTGTGACAAAAATAGGATATGAAGAACATTTTGACCGTAATATTATGGGGGTTGTCATCCCTGTATTGGAAAATAAAAAATTAGTCGGAATTGTCTATTCGTATATTCCTTTAAAAAGTATAAAAGATTTAATCTATGATATGGGTCTTATTTTAGCACCGTTAGCAATTGCTATGATTTTAATTACGATATGGGTTGGAAGGAAAATTATAATTGCAATTACGAAGCCACTTTCGCAAATGGAGCGGGTTGCAAATCATTTGGCTACGGGAGATTTTTCGGAGCGGATTACAGTTTCTTCAGAGGATGAAATTGGACGATTAGGAAAAGCATTTAATAAAATGGCAAATTCATTAGAAACAGAAGATGTAAAGCGTAAGGAATTTTTAGCAAATGTTTCGCATGAACTTAGAACACCACTTAGTTATATAAAAGGGTATAGCGAGGCTATTTTAGATGGTGTTGCAAAGGGACCGCAGCAGGAAAAAGTAACGCAGCTAATTCATAAAGAAGCAGGTCGTATGCAGCGTCTCGTTCATGACTTGTTAGACTTAGCACAATTAGAAGGTGAGCACTTTCCGTTAAAGAAGCAACCTATCGTTTTTTCACAGCTGATTGAAGACGTATTAGATACGTATGAGATTAAGTTTATAGAAAAGGAAATTCATATTTCAACCAATTTAAATCCAGAGGTCATTGTCATGATTGATGAGGATCGTATGCAACAAGTGCTTCATAATGTGTTAGATAATGCGATACGGTATACAAATCAAAAAGGAAATATCGTTATAACTTTAGAGCAAATCGATGATTACTGTGAATTAAAAATAAAAGATACAGGAATTGGTATTGATATAGAACATTTGGAGAATCTTGGAGAACGCTTTTACCGAGTTGATAAAGCGAGAAGTCGTCAACACGGTGGAACAGGTTTAGGCCTTGCTATTGTGAAACAAATTGTTCATATACATGGTGGACAGTGGAAAATTGAAAGTGAAAAAGATAAGGGAACAACGGTTATTATTAAACTGAATGTACAGGATGAGGGGAGCATGTTCTAATTTTTAGGACATGTTCTTTTTATTGAAGAAAATATTTATCCCGCTATTCGCCGGGCAGTAAGACACTCACCTCAAAATTCAACGGAAGCAAAGAAGTTAGGTGGAGGCCCTGCTGCCCGTAAAAGCCCGATTGGTGAGAGCTAATAATCAGTGGGCGATGAACAAAACCTCCACTGATTAAAGTTTCACTTTATACGTAAAAATATAAATTAATATGTAATAAATATCGAAAATTTGACTATTTTATGAACAAAACATTTGTACTTCTTATCAATTCGGTCTAAAATAGTTATGATGCAAAGTTCTTATAAATCGTTTCAATTGTTGTTTGGAAGATACTGAGGTGATTTAACTGGAGTACAAATCTATTAAACCGAAAAAAATTTACGAAGAAGTATCTGAAGCTATTTTAACAATGATTAAAAATGGTACGTTAAAACCTGGTGACAAACTACTCCCTGTGCATCAATTAGCTGAGCAGTTTCAAGTTGGCAGATCTGCTGTTCGTGAAGCGCTAAGTGCGCTAAGAGCGATGGGCTTAATTGAGATGAAACAAGGAGAAGGTACATATGTGAAGAACTTCGATTCTTCTTCATTAACGAAATCATTAAACAATAGATTATTAATGAAGAAAGAAGATATTTTGAATTTATTAGAAGTACGAAAGGTGCTTGAAGTAGGGGCAGTTCGAGTAGCGGCGGCAAAACGTACGGAAGATAACTTACAAAATATGAAACATTGGTTAGATGAAATGGCAAAGAGCATTGGAGATGAAAAGGCTGGCGAAAAAGCCGATTTTCAATTTCATATGGGAATTGCAGAGTCTTCGCATAATAACATTTTGCTTGAACTCATGAATCATGTTTCAGAGATGATTGCTGAAACAATTGGTGAATCAAGACGCATTATTTTATATGGTGAACAAACGACATCAGAACGACTTATAGAAGAGCATCAAGTTATATATGATGCGGTGTTAAAACAAGATGTAGAATTAGCGCAGCAAGCAATGCTAGATCATTTAACAAATGTAGAACATATTGTCACAGGTAAAAACGATATAAATTCGTAATTTAATCTTTTAAAAATTTAATTTTCTGATAAAATAGAGAAAGATTAAGTAAGCGTTTTCTTTAGAAGAGGGAGAGGATAGGCCATGGTTGAGCCTATTTCTTCTCTGCTAAGTCATCTGATGACCATATGTTTGTTGGTGAAGTTGTAAAAAGGGGGAGTAATAGTTATGAAAGTTACTTTATTTGTTACTTGTTTAGTCGATATGTTTGAAACAAATGTCGGTAAAGCAACAGTTGAAGTGTTGGAGCGTTTAGGTTGTGAAATTGAATTTCCAGAAGCACAAGTTTGTTGTGGGCAGCCTGCTTATAATAGCGGCCATGTAGAAGCAGCAAAAGAAGCGATGAAACATATGATTGAAACTTTTGAAGATGCAGAATATATTGTTACGCCATCTGGTTCTTGTGCGACAATGTTTCATGAGTATCCGCATGTTTTCAAAGATGATCCAAAGTGGGCTAAACGTGCACAAAAAGTTGCTGATAAAACTTATGAATTTACACAGTTTATTGTAGATGTTTTAAAAGTTACAGATGTTGGTGCAAGTTTACCAGGGATAGCTACTATTCATAAATCATGTCATATGACGCGTATGCTTGGAGTAAAAGAAGCACCAGGAATTTTATTATCAAATGTAAAAGGATTAACTGTGAGAGATTTGCCAAACGTGCAAAATTGTTGCGGGTTTGGGGGAACGTTTTCAGTTAAGATGACTCCAATTTCTGAGCAAATGGTAGACGAAAAAGTAGATAGTGTCATGGAAACAGGTGCAGATTATTTAATCGGTGCAGATTGTGGGTGTTTGTTAAACATTGGCGGACGTATTGAGCGTTTAGGAAAAGAAGTAAAAGTAATGCATATTGCTGAGGTACTGAATAGTCGCTCATGAAGGGGGAACATAAGCTATGTCTATGAAAATCAGTGAGAAAAAATTTAATGATCGCGTTGGTGATGGAATTCAAGATTCGTTTATGCGCGGAGCAGTATCTTCTGCACAAACGCGTTTATATACGAATCGCTTAAAAGCTGCAGATGAATTAGGAAACTGGGAAGAGTGGCGTGAACTAGGTGAACAAATTCGTCAACATACGTTAGAAAATCTGGATTATTACTTAATGCAGTTAAGTGAAAATGTATCAAAAAGAGGCGGACACGTGTACTTTGCGAAGACGAAAGAGGAAGCTGCAAAGTATATTCAAGACGTTGCCAAAAAGAAACAAGCGAAAAAAGTAGTAAAATCAAAGTCGATGGTAACAGAAGAAATTAGTATGAATCATGCGCTTGAAGAGATTGGCTGTGAAGTATTAGAGAGTGACTTAGGAGAGTATATCTTGCAAGTAGATAATGATCCACCTTCACATATTATTGCACCTGCACTTCATAAAAATAGAACGCAAATTCGCGATGTATTTAAAGAAAAGCTAGGCTATGAAAATTCTGATGACCCATATGAAATGACAAAGTTTGTTCGTAAACAACTTCGTGAGAAATTTATGGATGCAGAAATTGGTGTAACTGGTTGTAACTTTGCTGTTGCCAATACTGGATCTCTTTGTTTAGTAACGAATGAAGGTAATGCAGATCTTGTTATGTCAATTCCTAAAACACAAATTGCGGTAATGGGTATGGAACGTATGGTTCCGACAATGGAAGAATTAGATGTTTTAGTTGGTTTACTATGTCGTAGTGCAGTAGGTCAAAAATTAACAAGTTATGTAACAGTAGCAGGACCAATTCAAGAAGAGGAAGTTGATGGACCTGAAGAATTCCATTTAGTGGTTGTTGATAATGGTCGCTCTCAAATTCTTGGATCTGAATTCCGTTCCGTATTACAATGTATTCGTTGCGCTGCTTGTGTTAACGTATGTCCTGTATATCGTCACGTTGGTGGACATTCATATGGATCGATTTACTCAGGACCAATCGGTGCGGTATTAACACCGCTTCTAGGTGGATATGATGATTACAAAGAGCTTCCTTATGCATCTAGTTTATGCGGAGCATGTACAGAAGCTTGTCCAGTAAAAATTCCGTTGCATGATTTATTATTAAAACATCGTCAAGTCATCGTTGAGCAAGAAGGTCGTGCACCACTTGCAGAAAAACTAGCGATGAAAATGTTTAGTATGGGTGCTTCTTCAGCTGCTTTATATAAAATGGGTTCAAAAATGGCACCAGCGGCAATGAGTCCATTTACATCTGGTAATCGTGTATCAAAAGGTGTTGGACCACTTAAAAACTGGACGGATATTCGTGAATTCCCAGCTCCAAGTAAAGAACGATTCCGTGATTGGTATAAAGATCATAAGAAAGGCGGGGATAAATAATGACAGGATTAATTCAAAACCGTGATGCCTTTCTAGATAACATTGCAAAAGAACTTGGGCGCGCACGTAAAACAGAAGGTGTAGAGCGTCCAGTATGGAAAAGTAATGTGAATATAGAAACGTTAAAAGATTATTCACAAGAAGAATTACTAGAAGTGTTTAAAAAGCAATGTACAAACATTCATACAACTGTAGTAGAAACGACAAATGACCGTTTAGGTGAAGACCTTCAAAAAGTAATCATGGAAAACGGCGGGGGACCTATTTTATTATCAGCAGATGATCGTTTTGATGCATATGGTTTAACATCTTTATTTAAAGAAGAACTTCCAAAGCGAGACGTTGAAGTAAACGTATGGGATCCAGAGAGAAAAGACGAAAATATGCGTTTAGCTGAAAAAGCGAATATTGGTATTGCATTTAGTGATTATACATTAGCCGAATCTGGTACAATTGTTGTACAAAGTCATAAAGGGCAGGGACGTTCTTTACACTTTTTACCGACTGTATATTTTGCTATTATTCCACGTGAAACACTTGTGCCTCGTATTACACAAGCAGTTCAGGATATGAACTCACGCGTAGAAAATGGGGAGACAGCGGCATCTTGTATTAACTTTATTACAGGGCCAAGTAACTCGGCTGACATTGAGATGAATCTTGTTGTCGGAGTACATGGACCATTAAAAGCAGTATATTTCATCGTATAAAAGAGGGGAAAGCAGGCCAGAAAATGACCTGCTTTTTTAGTAGAATAAAGGATAATATGAAGTAGAAGTTCTCTCCTTTTTTTGCTATGTTTTTTGGGAAAGGAGAGGAAGGGATGTTCACTTATTTATATGCACTGTTAGCAGGGATGGTGTTTGGTTCTTTTTTTATGTTAGTTGCGGTGAGGGTTCCATTAGGTGCGTCTATTATTACCCCGCGTTCACATTGTTATTATTGCAAATATGTGCTAAGGCCAAAAGAACTAATCCCCATCATTTCATTTTATATACAAAGAGGCTGTTGTACGAATTGTAAGAGGAAAATTCCAATTATATATGTAGCATTTGAATGTATAACAGGAAGTATATTTCTTCTTACCGTGTATATGATTGGAATAGAACGAGAACTTATTATCATTTTATCCCTTTTTTCGCTACTTCTTATTATTTCAGTTACAGATTACTTATATATGTTAATTCCTGATTGTATTTTAATTTCGTTTGCGGTTTTACTCATTCTCGAAAGTGTTTTTGTACAATTAGTTACTTGGACAGATAGTATAGTTGGTAGTGGTGTTATATTCCTTTTGTTATATTGCATGCAAAAGATATATCCAGAAGGGCTTGGCGGAGGAGATATAAAACTACTTTCGTTACTTGGTTTTATAGTAGGAGTGAAGGGAGTTTTTATCGTTTTATTTTTAGCATCTTGTTTTAGTCTTTGTTTTTTCGGGATTGGTATCGGATTAAAACGTATAGAAGTACGAAAGCCAATTCCATTTGGTCCTTTTATTAGTCTTGGGGCAATGTGCTATGTATTAGCTGTTTATTCAAATTAGAGAGGGAATCGAAAATGAACGTATATATGGATGATCAAAGAAGTTGCCCGTTCGGGTATGTGTCCGCAACTACAGTAGAATGTGCCTTGCAAATGGTTCGGGATTATGATGTGAATATTCTTTCCCTTGATTATAATATGGGCTGGGGAGCAAAAAATGGACTAGATTTTGTAGAAGCTTTTTGTACAGAGGGATTATATGTAAATGAAATTCACCTTCATACGAATGATGTCATCGGTATGCACAAGATGAAACAGAGAATGGATAAGGGAAAGGAAGAAGGAGAAATTAATCCTCACCTTGTTGTTAAATACGTGGGAAGCTAAAAACTCCAAAGTAAAACTTTGGAGTTTTTAATGTTTCATATGTGCTTGTAAAGGAATAATCTCTTCTTGTTGAGCTACTGCGATTTCAGTTTCTTCCTGTTGAACTTCAGGTGTTTTCTTTGTTAAGTAGTGGTATACCATACCGACAAATACTGATCCGCCAATAATGTTACCGATTGTAACAGGAATTAAGTTATGAATAGCACCTGAAAAAGAAATTGTCTCAGGATGCGGTGAAACTAAAGATAAAGCAAAGAGTGATAAGTTTGCAATACTATGTTCGTAACCAGATAAGAAGAATGTGAAAACAAGTAGCATCATGACTATTATTTTTGCTGTGTCACCTTTAACCTGAGAAGGTAAGAAACAAGCAAGACATACGAGCCAGTTACATAAAATGGCTTTAAAGAATAACTGCATTGTAGGTGTGTTCATCTTTCCTTCAACGACTTTATTCATTAAGTGACCGTGATCAATTGCTTCAAAAATTCCAGTTGCGTAAAATAGTAAGGCAAAGAATAACGCGCCGGCTAAGTTACCTGCATAACAAGCAACCCAGTTACGTAGTGTATCAGAAATCGTTGTTTCTTTTCTTAAAGTTGCTACAGTAAAGTACATTGTGTTCCCAGTAAACAATTCAGCACCGCCATATATAATAAGTACGAGAGCAATCCCGAAAAACATAGAGGCAGCTAAATAAGTTGCTGGTGAATCTGCAATGTGAAAAAAGTTACCTAATTTAAAACATAGTACAATAATAAAACCGATATAAATACCCGCAAGTGCAGCACGAATGAAATATTGCATTGGGTTTGTATCTAGTATTTTCTTTTTGCTTTTAGCCAGTTTGACAACATAATCTAGTCCTTGTTCTAGCATGAGTAATACGCTCCTTTAGTAAATCTTCTATAAATACTCCTTATATGAATAAAGTACATGGAATTGTTCTCACTTTCAATAAGTTTGTGCAATGTTTCACAAAAAGGACATACATACATTAAGAAAACGTTTACAAAAGGTAGTATAATGGAATTTTTTCTGGACATTGAGAGGAAGAAAGAAAAAAGAAAAAGCGCTGTAATTACAGCGCTTTTTCGTCTAAATTCTTTTCTACTTTTACTTCTACTTCTTTTGAGAAGAACCAACCACCAACTGCGATTCCGACTAATACAATCCAGAATGTAAGCTTCCACGGAGTGGATTCTGGGAATGAATGTGGAATTACATTTAATGCAGGGTGTGCTAATGTATAAACTGCTAGCTTCACACCAACCCAACCTACAATTAAGAATGCTGCGGTTTCAAGTCCTGGTTTACGTTTTAAGATTTGTACGAAAGCAGTTGCTGCAAATCGCATAATGATTAATCCGATAAGTCCACCTACAAAGATAACAGCGAATTGCCCAGTATCAAGACTACCAATTGTACCTAATCCTGTTTTTGGTAAAGTCATTGCTAGTGCAACAGCAGCTAAAATTGAATCAACTGCGAAGGCGATATCAGCAACCTCAACTTTAAATACAGTCCACCAAAAGTTCTCTTGTTTTTTCTTTGCTTCTTTTTCTTCTGTTTCTTCATCTGTATTCTTTTTAACATATGTTTTAAATAAGTGATTACCAGCGATAAACATAAGGTAGATGGCACCAATTGCTTGCACTTGCCATACATCGACTAAGAACGAAATCATAAATAACGATCCAAATCGGAAAACAAATGCCCCCGCTAATCCATAAAATAGTGCTTTCTTTCGTTTTTCTTCTGGTAAATGTTTTACCATAATTGCAAGAACAAGAGCGTTATCAGCCGCTAAAATCCCTTCAAGTGCAATTAGGATGAGTAATACCCAACCATACTCCAATAATAATGATACATCCATGTACATTCTCCTCTCATTTCTATAAGTTCTAAATAAGTGAAGAATTTCCCCACTATTTAGTTTCCCCATACTCCTGCCTATTAACTTTGGAAAAATCTGGAAGTGAATGCAAAAAAGACCTCTGCCGTTAATAGGCAAAGGTCTTGCTAGACATATGTAATAAAAAATGCCAACAAAGCCGGAAGAACTAAGTTCTACGTAATGACGACTTTGTTTCCAAGAAATATTCTTGGACGCTACTCCCCTTTGGAGATATGTTATTGTATTCTCATTATATGGATAATTTATACGGTTGTCAACCTGTTAAAATATCTTCATTCGGATATTTTATTTTCAGGTTCTTTTTACGAGCAAATGAAAAAGCCAATGTTAAAGGACCCATTTTCCCGAAAAACATCATAAAGATAATAATAGCTTTTCCGATTATAGTTAAGTGGGGTGTTAAATTCATACTGAGGCCAACAGTCCCAAATGCTGAAAATACTTCGAAAGCACTCATCAATAGAGGAACTCGCTCAGTAATACTCAAAATTAAAATAGCAAAAAAGATAAATGAAATGGAAATAATAGTAATGGTTAATGATTTGACAATGAGAGTATCTTTAATGGATTTTTTAAATACGACAATATCCTCTTGTTCTTGTAAAAATTTAAATACGCCAAAAAATATGATTAAAAATGTTGTTAACTTAATCCCACCACCAGTTGAAGCGCTACCAGCACCAATAAACATAAGGAGCATCATTAATAGGAGAGAAGGTTTTGACAATGTAGAAATATCAACAGTATTAAACCCGGCAGTTCGCGTTGAAATTGCTTGAAAATAAGAGGCCAATCCTTCTTCAAATGGGGTAAAACCTCTCATAGAAAGGGAGTTATGGAACTCGAATATAAAAATAAAAAGGGTAGCAATAATGTTGACGATTAGAGTAGAAGAGAGCATAAGTTTTGAATGTAGTGTAAGGTTTTTAAAGTTTTTCTTTCTTTTTATGTCTACGATTACTGTAAAACCAATTCCACCTAAGATGATGAGAGAGGAAATGACGAGATTGACAAGAATGCTATGAGAATGGGACATTAAATTATCGCTCCACACAGAAAAGCCAGCATTGTTAAAGGCTGAGATTGAATGGAAAAAACTATAATAGATCCCTTTCATAACCCCATATTTTGGTACCCATTCAAAAGAAAGAATTATAGTAGCGATACATTCGACTGTAAAAGAGAATAAAAATAATGCTTTGGCAAGACGGATGATGCCGCCGATATTCGTTTGATTTAATGCTTGTTGCAGTAAAATTCGATTTTGAAGACCGATTTTTCTTCCGAGCATAATCGCAATTAAGACAGCAAAGCTCATAATGCCAAGCCCGCCAACTTGTATAAGCGTTAAAATGACACATTGTCCAAACAAAGTAAATACTTTTCCAGTATCTACAACACCAAGTCCAGTAACAGTACAAGCGGAAACGGTTGTAAATAAGGCATCGAGCCATGAAATGGAAGTTGTCGTAGCAATGGGTAGTTTTAATAAACATGTGCCGACAACTGATAATACAAGAAAAGACAAAGTAAGAACGCGGGGAGGGCTCATGCTAATATTAATCCGTTTCATTTTACAGATCGCTCCTTTCGTTTTGATTAGTATGTGAAAAAGCACCATTATGTATGTTGAAAATAGAAAGAGGCAGAGAATATCTGCCTCTAAGCCATATGTTATATTATTATCCACGTAATTGTTGTTGAGCTAAAGCAACAAGACGTTTTGTTACTTCACCGCCAACTGAACCGTTAGAACGAGATGCTGTATTAGATCCTAAGCTTACACCAAATTCTTGTGCAATTTCATATTTAAATTGTTCAAGTGCTTGTTCTGCACCTGGAACTAATAATTTGTTTGTTTTTACCATGTTGATACACATCCTTATGAGTAGTCCAGTTCAGCTAAGTTCTTATCTAAACTGGTAACGTTATTTTATGTGGAAACGACGTACTCATACGCGGAAGTAATCGGTGCGATTAGAAGTTCTTGGATAGAAAAAAGAGTAGCAAATTTGCTACTCTTTTTTTAGTATTGTCGCTGTTCCTTCCACGACAATATCATCTGATTGATTATATATGTTTGTTTGCAGCGTAATGATTTTTTTATCATCACGCTTCTTAATAACCTCTGCCACAACGCGAAGTGTATCACCGATTTTGACAGGGGCACGGAATGAAACATTTTGGGATAAATAAATCGTATTTTTGCCTGGGAGTTTCGTTCCAAGGATGGTAGAAATAAAACTCGAAACGAGCATACCGTGAGCAATACGTTCTTTAAACATTGTCGTTTTTGCAAAAGAATCTAAAATGTGAATAGGATTCACATCCCCAGTCAATTTTGCAAAATTGATAACATCTTCATCTGTAATTGTTTTTGTAAGGGATGCTTGATCACCGACTTGAATCTCATCATAGCGAAGCTCCGGAACAGTTTGTGCTTCTTGAAATGGATTCATTTTGTCCTCCTTCTTTTCCATATCGAAAAATGTTAGCCATCTTGATGTAGTAGGAGGAAGAAAGAGTTTTGTTTGTGCTGCGGTTAGCTCCCACATTTTTCTTACTTGATGGAAGTAAATAGATTTTTTGAGTTTTCCTCGAACTTTTTTGCGAGTTCCAACTGTTTTGACTTGAACTCTTCCAAAAAACCCTCTAACTGTTTTTGAGCCTCTTCACGTTGTAATTGTTGTTGCTCAATAAATTGTTTTGTTGTTTCTTCAAATTGGCCGCTTGTTTGGGTAAGAATTGACAATGATGTTTTTGTAGGAGAAACAGTAAGCTGATGCATATGAGCAGAAAGTTCCTTCCATTTGTCCTGCCACTCGTTAATTTGATCATTTAAGGAGTTTCCAGTTAATTGTTTCACGTAATCTGTATATTGGTTATTGAACTGAGCAGTGAGTTGTTGTAGTTCTTTTTCTAGTTCATCTACTCCTGATGTTAATTTATGCAAAGCGTCTTGTTGTTGTTTTAATGTTTCTAAAGTAAGTTGCTCTAATTGCTTCCCAGCTGAAGAGAAAAGGGAAAGTGATTGAGACCAGTTTTTCCAAAATGCATCGACTAATTCGTATGGTTTAGTTTCCATTGTTTGACCCCCAAATGTTTTTTTGCATATTGTGAACGCAGATTACTCTGCTGTACCACCAGGTGAAGATGAAGAATCCTTTTCATCCTTTTCTGGAGAAGTAGAAAATGGAAAGAATGCATTGGTGTATAACGTGAAAAACGTTCGCAACATATTTTGATAATGTTCAAAAGAAGTCGCACATGTTGTTAAATATTGCTCTCCATATTCAGTTAAAGAATAAATTCTTTTTGCCGGCCCTCCATCGCTTGTATCCCAAGTAGAAGAAATAAGGTTTTCTTTTTCTAATTTGCGTAGTGTTCTATAAACATTACCTTGGTCAACAGAAGAAAAGCCGATATCCATTAGCATTTGAATAAGTTTGTAACCATGAAGACTCCAGTCTTTTAGACAGAGAAGTAAGAAGGGAACTAAGAAGTTTTTTGGCATGGAGTTTGGTTGTTTCGCTTGGTTGCTCTCCAAACTTTCGCGTTGTTCTGGTTCATTTTGTAGCATGATTGTGCATCACCTCATGAATCAGTTAGATGGAATTTTTTGCTTATAAGTGCAATTTACACCTATCTGTTTTTAAAGTCAACACATTTGTTAGAAAATAGAAAAAAATAAAATATAGACTTGAAGTTTTATTCAGAATATTAGAAAATAGTGAATAGGTTGAATTGTTTCAAAAACGAAAAAGGGAGTGTAGGTAAAGTGATTGATCAAAAATTCGATCCACTACAAGCATGGAAAAATGCTTATGAACAAACCGAAACATTTTGGGGAAAAGCGCTCAATGAAACAATTAAAACAGAAGAATATTCTGCTTGGATGGGCAGCGTTCTAGATTTGAATTTGTTTTATCAAAAAGCATTAAATGATACGACAAAAAACTATTTAGAACAAGTAAATGTGCCGACGAAAGAGGATATCGCAAGAGTGGCTACGCTTGTTATTAACTTAGAAAATAAAGTAGATAACATTGAGGAGTTTCTAGAGGAGAAAGTAGATTCTTTAGGGCAAGCTCCTACATTAAAGCGTGATGTAACGAAAGTAAAACAAGATATTCGTACGCTTGAAACAAAAGTAGATCAAATTTTAGAATTGCTAGAAAAGCAAAATGCAGTACTAGCTAAACTACAAGTACCTGTAAAAGAAGAGGTAAAGCCTGCGAATAAACCAGAAAATAAAAAATGATAAAAGCGCTTGTTTATAACAGATAAAAGAGAGAGGGAGAATCTCTTTTCACGTATAAACAGCGAAACATAATTATATATGGACTCTATAGTATGAGTACCAAAATGATTCATAACAATCGTTCACAAATTCATTTAAGGGGGAAAAGAAATGGTTCAATTAAATGGAAAAGTAGCAATCGTAACAGGTGGAGCAAAAGGAATTGGAAAAGCAATTACAGTAGCATTAGCACAAGAGGGAGCGAAAGTAGTTATTAACTATAATAGCAGTAAAGAAGCAGCTGAAAATTTAGTAAATGAATTAGGAAAAGACGGACATGACGTTTATGCAGTGCAAGCGGATGTTTCTAAAGTAGAAGATGCAAACCGACTTGTAGAAGAAACTGTGAATCATTTTGGTAAAGTTGATATTCTTGTTAATAATGCTGGTATTACAAGAGACCGTACATTCAAAAAGTTAAATCGTGAAGATTGGGAGCGCGTAATTGACGTGAATTTAAGCAGCGTATTTAATACGACAAGTGCGGTTCTTCCATACATAACGGAAGCAGAAGAAGGAAGAATTATTAGCATTTCTTCTATTATTGGTCAAGCAGGTGGATTTGGCCAAACAAACTACTCAGCAGCAAAAGCGGGTATGTTAGGATTTACAAAATCATTAGCGTTAGAACTTGCAAAAACAAATGTCACTGTAAATGCTATTTGCCCAGGATTTATTGATACTGAAATGGTAGCAGAAGTACCAGAAGAAGTACGTCAAAAAATCGTTGCAAAAATCCCGAAAAAACGTTTTGGTCAAGCTGATGAAATTGCAAAAGGTGTAGTATACCTATGCCGTGACGGTGCGTATATCACAGGTCAACAATTAAACATTAACGGCGGATTATATATGTAATGAAGTAAGAAAAAAGTGCATATCCATAGCAGGAATGCACTTCTTTTTTTTTAAGAAGGAAATCGACCAAAAAGGAGATAGAAAAATGACTACATTCGCAACAGAATGGGAAAAGCAATTAGAGCTATACCCAGAAGAGTACCGAAAAGCATACCGCCGAGTGAAAAGGGCGAGTGAAATTTTATTACGTGAACCAGAGCCGCAAGTCGGATTAACGCCGAAAGAGGTTATTTGGACGAAGAATAAGACGAAGCTTTATCGCTACATTCCAAAACAAGAAAAAACACAAAGAGTTCCAATTCTGTTAATATATGCTCTTATTAATAAACCATATATTATGGATTTAACTCCTGGAAATAGTTTAGTGGAATATCTAGTGGATCGTGGTTTTGATGTATATATGCTTGATTGGGGCACATTTGGTTTAGAAGATAGTCATTTGAAATTTGATGATTTCGTGTTTGATTATATTGCAAAAGCAGTAAAAAAAGTAATGCGAACTGCAAAATCGGACGAGATTTCTTTACTTGGTTATTGCATGGGTGGAACGCTAACTTCTATTTATGCAGCGCTTCATCCGCACATGCCAATTCGTAATTTAATTTTCATGACAAGTCCTTTTGATTTCTCTGAAACAGGATTGTATGGTCCTTTATTAGATGAGAAATACTTCAATTTAGATAAAGCGGTTGATACATTTGGAAATATTCCGCCAGAAATGATTGATTTCGGAAACAAAATGTTAAAGCCAATTACGAACTTTGTTGGTCCATATGTTGCTCTAGTAGATCGTTCAGAGAATGAACGCTTCGTCGAAAGCTGGAGATTGGTTCAAAAGTGGGTTGGTGATGGTATTCCGTTCCCAGGTGAATCATACAGACAGTGGATTCGTGATTTTTATCAAAATAATAAATTGGTTAAGGGTGAACTCGTTATTCGCGGACAAAAGGTAGATCTTGCAAATATTAAGGCGAATGTCTTAAATATTTCCGGGAAACGTGATCATATCGCTTTGCCATGTCAAGTAGAAGCATTACTAGACCATATTTCTAGCACAGATAAACAATATGTATGTTTACCAACAGGGCATATGTCTATCGTTTACGGTGGAACAGCTGTAAAACAAACATATCCGACGATTGGAAATTGGCTTGAAGAGCGTTCTAATTAAAAATAAAAAATCCAACTAGCCTATGTTAGTTGGATTTTTTTATGAAAAATAACAAAACATAGAAAGGAGAAATTTATATTTTAGGAGTATAATTATGAAACTTATGACAGGTAAGTTGTTTTGGAATACAGGAGTTTCAGTACCTTGTTATCCACCGTTAGGAAATGATATGATATGTGATGTGCTTGTAGTCGGAAGTGGCGAAGCAGGTGCCCATATAGCGTATTCTTTAGCGAAAATAGGTATGAGTGTAATGCTTATTGAAAAAAGAGAAATTGCATGTGGTAGTACATTTGCAAATGTAGGTGTATTACAGTTTCTTCATGATAAATCGTTAACCTCACTTATCCATACATTTGGTGAAGAAAAAGGGGTACGAGCATATAAACTGTGTTACGAAGCGTTACGGACAATGGAGAAAGTGGTACCTACTCTCGATATTGATCCCTATTTTATTCTGAGAAGTAGTTTATATTATGCAAGTAAAAGTGAGGATGTCTCATTTTTACAAGAGGAGTACAATACGTTACAGAATTATGGATTTCCTGTTGAGTATTTTACAGAATCTGATATTAAGAAACGTTATCCTTTCATAAAACAAGCGGCATTATATACACACGGTGATGCCGAGGTGAATCCGTATTTATTAGCGCACAGTCTTTTGCATAAAGCAAATCAAATGGGAGCTAATATATATGAACATACAGAGGCAATACATATAAAAAAACGTAAAAATGATTTAATTTGTTACACGAAAATAGGAAATCAAATTGTAGCAAAGAATATTATTATGGCGACAGGTTATGAAGCGCTTTTTGGAAAGAAAGAAAGAAAAAATACAACAGTAGACACCTCTTATGCAATTGTAACAAATGAAATAGATCAGTTTGAAGGCTGGCATGAGCGATCGTTAATTTGGGAAACGGCACGGCCCTACTTATATTTTCGAACGTATCGAAGCCGCATTATAGTAGGCGGATTAGATGAAGCGCTGCAAATTCAAACAATTGGTGATACGAAATTATTGCATAAGCGTGATATCCTTATTAATATTGTAAAAGAGATGTTCCCGCAGTATAAAAATATACAGGCAGACTACTATTGGGCAGCCGCATTTGGTGGTACTCATGATGGTCTCCCCATTTTAAAAGAAGACGAAAAGATACATAATTTGTTTTACGCATTGCCGTATGGAGGTAATGGAACTGTATATGGAATGGTCTTTGCCAAATTATTTGAGCAGTTATTTACAAATAAAGAAAGTAAAGATTTTTCTTTATTTAATCGATAGAAAAAAGGTAGCGAAGTGATGGAATGAGAGATATAAAAAAGTTTTTACAAAAATTACGTCCTGTACAACTCATCGTTTTGTTTTATTTGTTAGCAGTAGTTGTATCGGTGATATTGCTTAGTTTACCGTTTGTTACGAAGCCTGGTGTGAAATGGACATTTATAGATGCGCTTTTTACATCGGTTAGTGCGGTAAGCGTTACGGGACTGTCTGTTATTACGATTTCAGATACGTTTACTACAGCAGGAATTATTGTTTTAGCCCTTATTCTACAATTAGGCGGCTTAGGAATTATGGCGCTTGGTACATTTGTTTGGATCATTACGGGGAAAAAGATTGGTTTGCAAAGAAGAAGATTAATTATGGCAGACCATAATCAAGGGAATTTATCGGGTCTTGTAGAATTGATGCGTTCTATTTTGATTGTAATTATTTCAATAGAACTTATTGGAGCAATCCTATTAGGTACAAGATTTTTACTTTACTTTCCGACTTGGAAAGAAGCTTATTTTCACGGTTTCTTTGCAGCTGTTAGTGCGACTACGAACGGCGGATTTGATTTAACAGGACAATCATTAATTCCTTATAAAAAAGATTATATTGTTCAAATGATTCATATGTTACTAATTATTTTAGGAGCGATTGGTTTCCCTGTGCTAATGGAAGTGAAACAATTCCTTAGTAAAAGGAGACAACAATTATTCCGTTTTTCATTATTTACAAAACTGACGACAACAACATTTTTTGCACTCGTTGTTGTTGGTACAATTATGATTTTTTTACTGGAGAGAAATCATTTTTTAGTAGGAAAGTCATGGCATGAAACTGTATTTTATACATTATTCCAATCTGTGACGACGAGAAGTGGTGGACTTGCTACGATGGATATACGTGAATTGTCACAACCGACGCTTTTATTTATGAGTATATTAATGTTTATAGGGGCATCTCCAAGTTCGGTTGGGGGCGGAATACGTACAACAACATTTGCTGTTAGTATATTGTCACTATATACCTTTGCAAGGGGTGGTAGAACAGTTAGAGTCTTCAAACGTCAGCTACATGAAGAGGATGTACTGAAAGCATCTGTCGTTATGACGATGGGGATTTTGTTATGTGCTACTGCGCTATTCATTTTATCTATTACGGAAAATGTACCGCTTATGAGCTTAATTGTTGAAGTTTGTTCTGCTTTCGGAACGACGGGACTATCAACAGGTGTTACGCCTGATTTAACAACTGTTGGGAAACTTGTACTTATTGTGCTTATGTTTATCGGACGCGTTGGTATTTTAACATTTATTTTAGCTAGTGGTGGAAGGGAACAACCACCTCGCTATAAATACCCGAAAGAGCGGATTATTATTGGATAGTATGAAACCATTCTACCTACGTTAGGTAGAATGGTTTTTTAGTCGTTAATTCCAAATTGTGGATGCATAAAAGCTTCATTTTTATTATCCGCTTCGTTTTTTAGCAACTCTTGATTTTCTTCTGAAATCCACCCAATATCATTTGTAGGATGGATCCACTCATCGCCAGCCATAATGGCAGGATCTATTTTATCACTCCAATTGTTAAGTGGACTGTTCTCGGAATTATATTTACTGTCTCCAATTACAACATCATATTGATTCACAAAAGGTTGTTGCATCGTTTTTCCTGTTCCTTTAAAAGATGGAAAATTCATTTGATGCGGGAGCGTTTCGTCTAAAATTGGTGATTGAATCTTTTCTTTTTTCTTCAAAATTATCGCTCCTTTTTATAATGATTTCTTCATACGTAGTATTTCCATCTAACGCCTCTTATGTACTTGTTAACACTTGCCAGTAATAATTATTTTAAGTTGTTTCAAACTAGAGTAGAAAGTGATTTCTTGAGAGCAGGTGAATGTATTGGTAAAAAGAAAAGTGAAACAAAATGCGGCAATCAATAATAATAAAACTCCGAAAGAAAGCTTACCAGATGCAGAATTTGCATTAGAGTATGAAGGAGAAAATAGCGCAAAGTATGCTAATCGTAATTCAAAAAAAGGGAAACAAAAATGAGGCGTTTTTTACAAACGCCTCATTTTTTTGTGGGATTATAAAGGTTTTTTTAATTATTTGTAAATTTAGTGTTTTCTATTAGCAGAAAAATGCGAAAAAACATAGAAGTAGCAACGTATTACACAAAAACAAACAACAAACAAAAGATTAATGTTGGTTTA